>JGI994J12354_10000288_pt1 | contig 49510 bp, 49 predicted proteins | sample IntmicLarv3ML3BL_FD_12354 | JGI IMG/M metagenome (IMG submission 12354) | reverse complement strand
TTATTTGCCCCTTAAAGTATGTATGACAGTCCTTACGGCGGGAGCTGTTGGGAATTTTATTGATAGAGTTGTTAATGGATTTGTTGTTGATTTTATATATTTTAAATTAATTGATTTTCCGGTATTTAACATTGCTGATTGCTATGTAACTGTATCTGTTATGGTTATTGCAGTTTTGATTTGTTTTAAATATAAAGATGAAGATTTTGAATTTATTAAGATTTCTAGTAAAGAGAAAGCAAATTAAATTTAATTAAAATACATACAGGCACATAAAACTTGATTAAAATTATTAAGTATATAAATTTTATCAGTAGTCACATAGAAACTAAATATATAAGACAAGTAACTGGTATTTAAAGAACTTAATATAGTTAATTGGAACATATAAAAACTAAATTGAGAGAGAGTTATACTTTATGAAATATAGGTTTGAGGTTTTATCAACAGAAATTAACCAAAGAATAGATAAGTTTTTGGCAGAAAAATTATCAGAGTACTCACGTTCATATATACAAAAATTGATTTTAGATAAAGATATCAAAGTAAATGGGATTTTAGTAAAAAGTAATTATAAACTTTCTTTAGGCGATATTATTGATATTGATATATCAAGTCCTGTAGAATATGAAGTTTTGCCTGAGGATATTTTTCTTGATATAATTTATGAGGATGAGGATTTATTAATAGTAAATAAACCAAAAGGAATGGTTGTACATCCTTCAGCGGGACATTATAGCGGAACTTTAGTAAATGCTGTTATGTATCATTGTAAAGATAGTTTATCAGGCATAGGCGGTGTTATGCGGCCAGGGATAGTCCATAGAATTGATAAAGATACAACAGGATTGTTAGTAGTGTGTAAAACTGATAAGGCACATAATTCAATATCAGCTCAGTTTAAGGAACATTCAATAACTAGAAAATATTATGCTGTAGTTTATGGAAATATAAAAGAAGATGAAGGTACTGTAAATATGCCTATAGCACGTCATAATATTGATAGGAAAAAAATGGCAACAACTCAAAAAAATGGCAAGGAGGCTGTTACACATTATAAAGTGCTGGAACGTTTTGGACAATATACATATGTAGAATGTCAATTAGAAACAGGACGTACACATCAAATACGTGTGCATATGGCTAGTATAAAGCATCCGCTTTTAGGTGACAGCGTTTATGGACCTGAGCGGACTAAATTTGCAGTTTCAATAGTTGGACAAACTTTACATGCTAAAACCTTAGGGTTTAAACACCCTAAAACAAATAAATATATTGAATTTAATTCAGAATTGCCTGAATATTTTAACAAGGTATTGACTAAATTAAGAATGTAGATATATAATAAAAAAGTATTACAATGTGAGTAAACAATAATAATGTTTATAATTTCATAAAATAAGTAGGACTTATAAAGTGAAAATCTTGGTGAGGGCTATTGTATTATTTGAGAGAATGGTGAGTTATCACCAGTAATAGAGTAGGTTGACTGGGTTCAGCAATCAGACAATGAAGAGGAAATTCGAGTCGAAGTTACTTTTGATAATGAAACTTTAGAAACATCTGTAAAAGGGTTTAAACTAAAACAAATTTGGCATGAGGACGCAGTTTAGTATTTATAAATGTTTAGATAATGATATCACTATGGTATTATTTAATATATAGTAGTTACATTTTAATTAGAAACCAAGTAATTGGGATTAAAATATTTATATAAATATTTTAATCCCAATAAAATTTGAAAGGAGATTTATATATGTTAAAACACATGATTATATGGAATTTAAAGGCTGATTTATCAGTTGATGAAAAAGAAACTGCTAAGCAAAAGATTAAAAATGAATTAGAGGCATTAATTGATATTTCAGATGATGTATTAGAAATTAAGGTAGTAATAAATACATTAGATACTTCAACTGGTGATATAATGCTTGATTCTTCGTTTAAGGATAAAAAAGCACTTGAATTTTATGCGTCACATCCTGAACATGTAGAAGCTGCTGTTTTTATTAAAAGTGTTGTGGCTTCTAGACATTGTATTGATTATATTGTATAAAGTCTATATTAGCTTGAAAATATAGCATACTTTATCTTTGGAGCTGTGCGAGTATAGCTGAAACAAACGCTATAGTCTTAGGTTTTTTTAAAATTTTATAATATGGGAGGAATAATATCATGTGGATGATTTATGCGATTTTAGGCGCTATATTTGCAGCGCTTACTTCAATTTTGGCTAAAATAGGAATAAAAGATGTTAATTCCAACCTAGCTACAGCTATACGTACAGTAGTAGTGCTTATAATGGCTTGGGCAATGGTTTTTATTACAGGTAAACAAAGAGAAATTTCATTAATAGGACAAAAAAGTTGGATATTTTTAATTTTATCAGGAGTTGCTACAGGGATTTCGTGGTTATTCTTTTTTAAGGCACTTCAAATGGGAGAAGCTTCAAAGGTAATTCCTATTGATAAACTTAGTGTAGTAATAAGTATAATATTAGCATTTGTTATATTAAAGGAAACTGTGGAGATAAAAACTATAATTGGCGGAGTCCTTATGACTATAGGTGTGCTGTTTATGTTGTAAAAGATATTAATGATTATATTTAATTTAAGGGGAGTGTAACTCATATGAGTTATTCTCCCTTTTTAAGTATAAAAATATATTATTATAGTTCTCAAGTGAAATCTTTTTTGTCAGAATTGGTACTATCTTGATAATAAATAACATACCTTAAATCAACATGTATACTGCTGTGCTGTATTTATAAATCAGTAACCCTCCAGTTAGCTTTACTCTTTTGTTTTGCAATTGAGTGAAAAGTACTGTTTCAAAATAATATTCATTAATATTTGTGTATTACTAAAAGAAAGTAATATATATATACAAAAAATAGTTGACAATGTTCAAAAAATGAACTATTATATTTTAAGTAACGTTCATAAAATGAACATATATAAAACGGATAAATTTTAAAGAAGAAAAAGAAGAAAGGGAGATAACTTAATATGAAAAAAATTTTATCAATTATTTTAGTTATATCAATAATATTTATTTTTGGTGCTTGCTCTAAAAAGGAGGTAACAGAAACTGTAGTTATATATTCAAGTGCTGAAGATTTTAGAAATGAATATTTTATTAAACGTATAAAAGAAGAATTTCCAGAATATGAAATTGAAGTACAATATTTTCCAAGCGGAAATAATGCGGCAAAATTAAAAGCTGAGGGTTTAGCAACTGAATGTGATATTATATTAGCTCTTGAAACTGGATATATGGAAGCAATTTCAACATTTCTTGCTGATTTATCCGAATATGATGTTGCACATTATCAAGAAGATATAATTGTTAAAGATACTAACTACCTAATATGGGAACGATTTAGCGGAGCTATAATTATAAATCCAAGTGTATTGGAAAAAAACAACTTAGAGATTCCAAAGTCATATGATGATTTGCTAAAAGCAGAGTATAAGGGTCTTATATCAATGCCAAATCCAAAATCTTCAATTACTGGATATATATTTATGAAAAATATTTTAAACGTAAGAGGTGAAGATGAGGGCTTTGAATATTTTGATAAATTGAGTAAAAATATATTACAGTTTACATCTTCGGGGTCAGGACCAATAAAAGCATTAGTACAGGGTGAAGCTGGTATAGGCTTAGGTTTAACTTATGCTGCTGTTAATGAGATAAATAAAGGAAATAATTTAGAAATAGTTTTTTTTGAAGAGGGAGCACCATATTCTTTAGATGCAATAGCTATGATAGATGGGAAAAGTGAAAAGAAAGAAGTGAGAGATGTATTTAATTTCTTTGCAGATACATTGATTTATGAAGATAAACAATTATTTAGCCCTGAAAAGATTTTTAAGGAACAAATTATAGAAGTGGAGAACTTTCCATATGATATAAATTATGCCGATATGACAGGAATTGATAATCTTGATGAAAAAGACAAATTATTAGAACGTTGGAAATATTAGATATGAATGTAAAATTATCAGTGAAAAATTTAAGAAAAGTTATAAATGAAAGTGTTATTTTAGAGAACATTAGTTTTTCAGTTAATCAAGGTGAATTTTTATCAATACTTGGTCCTTCTGGGTGTGGAAAAAGTACTATTTTAAAATTATTAATAGGACTTATGGAAGTTACCTCTGGAGAAATATTCAAAGATGGAATAAATATAACTAAAATGCTGCCTTCAAAAAGAAATATGGGGATAGTATTTCAAGATTATGCATTATTTCAAAATATGACAGTACTCGGTAATGTTGAATATGCGTTAAAAATACAAAAAGAAACGAAAGCAATAGCAAGACAAAAAGCATTAGAAATTATAGAACAGTTAGGTTTAACCGAACATATTAGTAAAAAGCCAGCTAAATTGTCAGGAGGTCAGCAGCAAAGAGTTGCAATAGCAAGAACTTTGGCTGTTAATCCTGAAATAATATTATTTGATGAACCTATGTCAGCGTTAGATGCCGAAAATAGATTACAATTTAGACATGAAATTAAAGATTTGCAAAAAACATTTAATTCGACAATAATCTATATAACTCATGACCAAGAAGAGGCATTAGCTATGTCGGATAGAATTATGGTTATGCAAAGAGGACAAATTAGTCAATTAGATACACCTGAAAATATTTTATGCAATCCTGCAAATACATATGTATCTAGTTTTGTTTGTGAAAATTTGAAACTTAAAGTTAATTCACTAAAGAGGTATATAAAATATGTGGAAAAATAAACTGTTTTTAATTACATTTTTAATATTTGTAGTTATAGCGCCTATAGGTCACATGTTTGTAAACAGCAGTATAGATGAACTAAAAGTATTAATGAATTCTAAGCAATTTATAACAGCCATTTTAAATTCATTAATAAGCGCAATAACAGCTACAGTTATTTCTATGTTACTTGCATTTATATTTTCAATAATAATATTAAAAAGTGGAATTAAATTAAAAACAGTATTTAGCGGTATGGTAAAAATTCCAATGATGATTCCTTCTATCTCACATGGAATCGGGCTTATTATATTATTTGGAAATAATGGACTTATTACACAGTTATTAAATATAAAAATATCAATTTATGGTTTTATGGGTATTGTTATAGGTGCAGTCTTATATACATTGCCAATAGCTGTTATTATGATAAGTGATTTGTTAAATTATGAAGATAAATCATCTTATGAAGCAGCAGATATATTAGGTATTCCAAAATGGAAGCAATTTTTAGATATTTCACTGCCATATCTTTATAAGCCTGTTATTTCAATAACATTTGCGGTATTTTCTATAATAGTTACAGATTATGGGGTGCCTTTAATGCTTGGAGGGCAATATGTTACTTTGCCTGTAATGATGTATCAAGAAACAATAGGTTTACTTAATTTTAGAAAAGGTAGTATTATCGGGATAATATTACTATTTCCTGCTGTAATTACATTTGTACTAGATGTTATTACAAGAGAAAACAAAAATACAATATATGTTATAAAAAAATTAGAAATTAAAAAGAATACATATGTAGATATAGCTGCATATATATATTGTATAGGTATTAGTTTTTTATTAACATTGCCTATAGTGGCATTCGTATTGTTAGCATTCGTAAAAAATTATCCTATGAATATGAGTTTTACATTTGCAAATGTATTAAAAAGTTTTGAAATGGGAGCAGGCAAATATGCTATAAATTCATTGATTATTTCTATTATCACATCAATTATAGGAACAGTAACTGCATATTTGTCGGCTTATCTTACAGCAAGAAGTGAAGGGATATTATCAAAAATACTACATTTTATGTCATTATTTTCAATGGCAGTTCCAGGAATGGTATTAGGGATTTCATATGTTTTTTATTTTAAAGGAAGTATTATTTATGGTTCACTTGCAATTATTATATTAGTAAATTTAGTTCATTTTTTCTCATCACCATATTTAATTGCTTATAATTCATTTAATAAAATAACCTTAAATTTAGAGGCAGTAGCAAGTACTCTTAAAATATCTAAAATTAAGTTGATTAAAGATATTTTAGTTCCGCAAACATATTCGACAATTATAGAAATGTTTATTTATTTTTTTGTAAATTCGATGATAACAATTTCAGCAATATCTTTTGTAAGTTCATATTCTAACCGCCCAATTTCATTAGCAATACCAACATTTGAAGCACAAATGCTTATGGAATGTTCAGCTTTTGTATCACTTATGATATTATGTATAAACTTAATTATGAAATGGATAATAGGGTATTTTAGGAAAGTATATATTAAATAACAATTTATGATTTATGTGAAATATCTGTGTTAATTCTATAATTTATCAAATATATGTTAAATTATAATGCTAAACTCTTTTCTGCTTCAATGGCAATATATTCAATATAAATATTTAAGTTATAATATTAAACCTTAAAATATATCATGAAAGAAATTTAAAATATATAAATCGTAATAAATATTCAATTTATATATAGTCTATTGAAAAAATTTATTTTATTATAATGTATATTTTTTTACTCTAAGATAGTATAATATTTTGATATGTATAATGCTTAAAAATAAATATTGCAAATAAGTCTGAGAGTAGGTTTTTATTATGATAAATGAATTTGTAGAAAAATTTAAAAGTATATATGGTGCAGGCGGTGATATTCGTGCATATTTTGCTCCCGGAAGAGTAAATCTTATTGGAGAACATACCGATTACAATGGAGGATTTGTATTTCCTTGTGCACTTACTATAGGCAGTTATGTAGTAGCCAGAAAAAGGTCTGATAGAGTATTAAATTTTTATTCAGAGAATTTTAGCAACATGGGACTTATCAGTAGCAGCCTTGATGATTTAATATATAATAAAGAATTAGGTTGGACTAATTATCCTAAAGGAATTATATGGAGTTTTAATGAAAAAGGAATGGAAATAAGCACTGGTTTTGATATGTTTATTGTGGGGAATATTCCTAATGGTTCGGGTCTTTCATCATCTGCTTCTGTTGAAGTAGTCACAGGTATTATGCTTAAAGATATGTTTAATTTTGATATTAACATGTGTGAAATTGCACTTATAGGACAATTTGCTGAAAATAAATTCAATGGTATAAATTGTGGAATTATGGACCAATTTGCTATTGCCATGGGGCAAAAAGATAAAGCAGTGTTTTTAAATACAGCAGTATTGGATTATGAGTATATACCTATTAAATTAGCAAATGCTAAGTTGGTAATTTCATGCAGTAATAAAAAACGAGTGCTGGCTGAATCAAAATATAATGAACGGCGAAGTGAATGTGAAGAAGCTGTTAGGGATATTAGAGTTGTTAAAAAGGATTTGAATTATTTGGGAGAACTTACAGAAGAAGAGTTTGAATATTTAAAAATCAATATAAAAAGAGAAATTTGTGTTAAGAGGGCTAAACATGCAGTTTATGAAAATCAGAGAACAATTAAAGCAGTTACAGCATTAAAAAATAATGATATAGAGTTATTTGGAAAACTTATGAATGCCTCACATATTTCACTTAGAGATGACTATGAAGTTACAGGTATTGAACTTGATACATTAGTAGAAAGCGCTTGGAAACAAGAGGGTGTAATAGGTTCAAGAATGACAGGTGCAGGGTTTGGCGGCTGTACTGTCAGCATTGTAAGAGATGAAATGATAGATACTTTTATAGAAAAAGTAGCTATAGATTATAAGGAAAAAATAGGATATGAGGCTGATTTTTATGTAGTGGAAATTGGCGAAGGTGCAAGAGTTTTACAAGATTTTGTTTGAAAATGTTAAGAAGTGTAATGAAAAATACTTGACAATTAGGTTAGAGTATAGTATATTAAACAAAGTCGTGTTACAACTTACAGGAAAGAAGAGTATCCGCTCTCACCTTAGCACATAAGTGACTTGGGTTAATATTTCAAAATTAATACACATATTTATGTGTCTTTAAGTGTGAAAGGTGGATGGTCTTTGCTATCTGCCTTTTATTTTATGTGAAAATATTTTTTATAAAACAAAGGGCTATGCAGTAAATGAGAAAGATAATCTTTTTTATTATCTATAGACAGAAAGTTATGTAAAATCTTGAGGTTGTAAAACTATCATAGTAACATATTAAAACTTTTATAAAGTCATGGGGGTGCAAAACCATTAGCGATTTAATGATTAATGAACAAATTAGAGACAAAGAGGTTCGACTAATAGGCGAAGAGGGAGAACAATTAGGTGTAATGCCTACAAGAGATGCTCTTAAACTTGCAGAAGAAGCAGAGTTAGACCTTGTAAAGATAGCGCCTACTGCCAAGCCACCTGTATGTAAGATTATTGACTATGGCAAGTATAAATATGAGCTGGCCAGAAAAGAAAAAGAAGCCAAGAAAAAGCAAAAGACAGTGGAAGTAAAAGAAATTAGAATTTCACCGAATATTGATACTAATGACCTTAATACTAAAAAAAGTGCTGCTAGAAAATTCCTTACTAAAGGTGATAAGGTAAAAGTTACCATGCGTTTTAGAGGTAGGGAAATGGCTCATATGATGAAGTCTAAGCATATTCTTGATGAATTTGCAGAAGAAATGTCAGATTTAGCGGTTATTGATAAACCAGCTAAAATTGAAGGTAGATCTATGGTGATGTTTTTAACAGTAAAACGTTAAACATTAATAAATATTATTTCCAAAGGAAAGATGACGAGGAGGAATATATAATGCCAAAATTAAAAACTAATAAAGCTGCGGCTAAGCGTTTTAAAAAGACTGGAACTGGTAAGCTAGTAAGAATGAAAGCTTATAAGTCTCATATTTTAACTAAAAAATCCGCTAAGAGAAAAAGAAATCTAAGAAAAGATATTGTTACTGATGCTACTAACGCTAAAGTAATGAAGAAAATCTTACCATATCTGTAAGAATTAATCGGAAATAGGAGGAAAACTTAAATGGCAAGAGTTAAAGGCGGATTAAACGCTAAGAAAAAACATAAAAAAGTATTAAAATTAGCAAAAGGTTATAGAGGTGCTAGATCTAAACAGTATAGAGTTGCAAAACAGTCAGTTATGAGAGCACTTACTTCTTCATATGTGGGAAGAAAACAGCGAAAAAGACAATTTAGACAACTTTGGATTGCAAGAATTAATGCTGCTGCAAGAATTAATGGTCTTTCATACAGCAAATTTATGTTTGGCTTAAAACAAGCTGAAATTGATATTAATAGAAAAATGCTTGCTGAAATGGCAGTTAATGATGCTGCTGGATTTGCACAACTTGCAGAAGTAGCGAAGTCTAAGATTGCATAATTTAACTCATTTATTGTAAATCTTAATTATAAAATAAATTATTATAGAGGAAATTCATTTTAACTTTAGAATGAATTTCCTCTATTTTTATATTTATAAAAATTAAAAAAAAATATGATAATAATTACTAATACTATTGACAAGTAATATTGCTTATGTTATTCTTACTCTATAACAACAGTAGAAATTATAGGAGGTTTCATATGTCGTTGATAGGAAAAGAAATAAATGAATTTAATGTAAAAGCATATTATAATCAAGATTTTAAAGATGTAAACAAAGATGACATCTTAGGAAAATGGTCATTATTCTTCTTTTATCCAGCAGATTTTACATTTGTATGTCCTACTGAGCTTGAAGATTTAGCAGATAAATATGAAGAGTTTAAAGCAGAAAATGCAGAAATATATTCAGTATCTTGTGACACACATTTTGTACATAAAGCATGGTATGATGCTTCTGCAACTATTAAAAAAGTTAAATATCCAATGTTAGCTGATCCAACAGGAAGATTAGCTAGGGATTTTGATGTTATGATAGAAGAAGATGGTATGGCTGAAAGAGGAGCTTTTATTGTTAATCCTGAAGGTAAAATTGTGGCTTATGAGATAGTTGCCGGTAATGTAGGAAGAAATGCCGAAGAACTTTTACGTAAACTACAGGCATGTAAATTTGTAGCAGAACATGGAGACCAAGTGTGTCCTGCAAAGTGGAAACTAGGAGACGAAACATTAAAGCCTAGCCTTGATTTGGTAGGATTATTATAGAATTGATTTAAGTAAGCACTTGAAATAGCTAGTTGAAGAACAAAAGCATATTTCAAGTGCTTATTATATTTTATAATATATGTAATATTAAAAATATACTTTAATAATGGGAGAATAAATATGTCAAATATATATGATTTAATAATAGTTGGTGCTGGTCCAGCAGGGTTAACAGCCGCTATTTATATGGCTAGAGCTAAATATAGTGTTTTAATAATTGAGAAAGATAGAATTGGCGGTCAAATTGCAATTACAGAAGAAGTAGTTAATTATCCTGGAATTAATGTTACAAACGGAAGAAAATTAACAAATACTATGAAAAGTCAAGCCGAAACTTTTGGTGCAGATATTTTAATGGCTGATGTGACTGATTTAAAATTAAGTGATAATATTAAAGAAGTTGTTACTAGCAGGGGTACCTTTCAAGGACTTACTGTATTATTAGCTACTGGTGCAAGCCCTAAAAAATTAGGTTTTATAGGAGAAACAGAGTTTCAAGGAAGAGGTGTAGCTTACTGTGCAACTTGTGACGGCGAGTTTTTTACAGATAAAGATATTTTTGTTATTGGTGGTGGATTTGCAGCCGCAGAAGAAGCAATTTTCTTGACTAAATATGGGAAAAATATAAATATAATAGTACGTAATTCACAGTTTTCTTGTGCAAAATCTATAGCTGATGAAATAATGAAACATCCTAAAATTAATGTGCATTTTAACACAGAATTAAAGGAAGTTGGCGGTGAATTTGAATTAAACTTTGCAAAATTTATGAATAATAAAACCGGAGAAACATGGACACATAGTACAGATAAAGGTGACACCTTTGGAGTATTTGTTTTAGCAGGAAGATCTCCTGCCAATGAATTAGCCGAGAATAAAATAGATATTAATGAAAATGGATATATTATAACAGATATTACTCAAAAGACTAATATAGCTGGTGTTTATGCGGCAGGAGATATATGTGTTAAAGAACTTAGACAAGTAGTTACTGCTACATCAGATGGTGCTATAGCGGCTACTTCTATAGAAAAATATGTATCACAAATGCATGTTGAACATAATGTTGAAACTAAGAAAAATATAGCTAAATCAGTACATTTGAATAAGTCTAGCAGATATATTAAAGGCAAAAATGCTTCTAATAATAAAAAGAGTTCATTAGGAAAAGATTCTAATAGTGAAATAGATAATTATTCAGAGAATGATGTATTTATCTCATCAGATATGATTTATCAGTTAAAGACACTATTTGATAAATTTGAAGAAAAAGTCACTTTAAAACTATTTTTAAATGAAAGCAAAATATCTAAAGAAATCGAAAAATTTGCTAAAGAAATTTCAGATGTAAGTGAAAATATAAACTATGAAGTATTTAACGATGAAAGCCATAATAATGCAATACAAATTTGGAAGAACGAAGAATATTCAGGATTAGCTTTTCATGGTGTACCTGGAGGTCATGAATTTAATTCTTTTGTTATTGCACTTTATAATGTGGCTGGAGAAGGACAAGCTGTAGAAGATGTAGTAAGAGATAAAATAAATACGATTATAAAGCCTATTAATATAAAAATAATGGTTTCACTTTCATGTACTATGTGTCCTGAACTTGTAATGGCAGCACAAAGAATTGCTACATTAAATCGTTTAGTTAGTGTAGAAGTTTTTGATATCAAACATTTTACAGAATATAAAGAAAAATATAAAATTATGAGTATTCCATGTATGATAATTAATGATTTAACAGTGGTATTTGGAAAAAGAAATATAAAAGAATTAATAGATATATTAATTAGATTTGGTGTTTAGCAATCATTTAAGTAAACATAGTATAATTATATAATTTATCAAAGTCAGTAAAAGGGTATTAATTAATACATTTTTGCTGGCTTTTTGTTATAGAAATAGTTAATGATATATGGGAGCTAATTGTGAAAGCAACTGGCTTTATATTATAAATTAGTTTGGCGTAAAATGACAATACTCTTGAAGATAAAACTGATATTTTTCAGAGCGTATTTCAATAATATTGTAATCAAGAATAAGACCAAGTTTATTTATATAAAGCTTCTCTTTTGAACAATTTAAAAGACTGAATTACATTTGTATATATGATGTGGGTTACACTATCTCAATGAATAAAATCCCATTTAATATTTGTATTTTGGGCATATTTTTGATATAGTAGTATTAATAATTTAGGATTTATGGAGAAAATAATAATTTTTAAGCACAATAGAGTTTCGCAAGTGAAACTCTCGCCTGCTGCGGTCGCAATTTGCGACATCTACATTGTACGCCGCAGTTGTGCTCCACCAGAGGTGTTTTTATGTAATGAAAATAATTTCCTATTACATAAAATAAAAATATTGTATTATTTAACAGCAGACATATAAAAGGAGACAATTTATGAAAATTGAAACAAAATGCATACAATCAGGATATGAGCCTAAAAATGGAGAACCTAGAGTGTTGCCGATAGTTCAGAGTACTACATATAGATACGATTCTAGTGAAACTCTAGGAGATTTATTTGACTTAAAAGTCGGAGGGCATTTTTATACAAGATTATCAAATCCTACATTGGCAGCAGTTGAAAATAAAATTGCGGCTTTGGAAGGTGGTGTTGGAGCTTTACTTACATCTTCTGGACAAGCTGCGGCTCTCACTGCTATATTAAATATTTGTCATGCTGGTGACCATGTTGTATCATCTACAACTATTTATGGCGGTTCATTTAATTTATTTAGCGTAACTCTTAAAAAATATGGCATTGATTTTACCTTTGTAGACCCTAATGCTTCCGATGAAGATATACAAAAGGTTTTTCGTCCTGAAACTAAGGCATATTTTGGCGAAACTATTGCTAATCCTGCATTAAATGTATTTGATATAGAACGTCATGCAGCTATTGCACATAAAAATAATGTACCATTGATAATAGATAATACTTTTCCAACACCAATATTATGCAGACCGATAGAATTTGGTGCAGATATAGTAATTCATTCAACTTCTAAATACCTTGATGGCCATGCATCAGTTCTTGGCGGTGTGATAGTTGATAGCGGTAATTTTAATTGGGCTAATGGGAAGTACCCAGAGTTTACTATGCCAGATGATTCTTATCATGGACTTATATATACTGAAACATTCGGGAATATGGCATTTATAGTAAAAGCTAGAGTGCAGCTTATGCGTGATTTGGGTGTAGTTCAATCTCCTCACAATGCATTTATTCTTAATTTAGGTTTAGAAACACTACATCTTCGCATGGAAAGACATTCTGCAAATGCATTAAAGATAGCAAGGTATCTTGAAAATGACTCTCGTGTAAGTTGGGTCAATTATCCTGCTTTAGAATCTAGTAAATATTATAATTTAACAAAAAAATATTTGCCAAATGGTGCTAGTGGAGTAATATCATTTGGGGTTGCTGGCGGAAGAGAGGCAGCTAAAAATTTCCTTGATAAATTAGAACTTATTGCACTTGTAGTTCACGTAGCTGATGTTCGCAGCAGTGCATTACATCCTGCATCTACTACACATAGACAAATGACTGATGAACAGCTATTAGCTAGTGGTGTTTCACCTGATTTGGTACGTATATCTGTTGGTATAGAAAATGTTGATGATATAATTGCAGATATTGATAAGGCACTTGGACAGTAAAATTTACACATCAAGTTTAGCTAAGGGGAATATGTTATGCCAAAAAACATAATAGATTATGTTGCTGAAAATATGCAAACATTTACAGAGCTTCCATTTAATAATGTTGATAGTTTAGTTCTTTCGCAGCTATCATATTATAATTTTGAATTTATTGATAAAGAATTAATTACAAAAGAAAAATGCAAGTCTATAATTATTCGTGACTTATTAAAAGCTGAAGTAATGAATCAATTTCTTATGACTCCATGGAATGTGGAATTGAGTAAAAAATTTATTTTTAATTTAGCTGCTAGTCCACGTTTTAGAAATATTGGAATTTGTTCTTATTCTAATATTAAAAATTATGAAAATGAAATGCAGTTTTCAGCAATTACTTTTATTTTAGATAAACGTGAAATATATATTGCTCTTAGAGGAACTGATTCGTCATTTGTGGGGTGGAAAGAAAACTTGAATATGGCATTTATGTCACCTGTACCAGCACAAATTGCGGCTAAAGACTATTTGACAGATATTGCTGATTATAAAATAGGAAAGATTAGAATTGGCGGACATTCAAAAGGTGGAAATCTTGCAATATATTCAGCAATTTTTGCTCCTGAAAGTATTAAAAATAGATTGATAAAAATATATAGTCATGATGGGCCAGGCTTTCCCATTGATATTGTTAAGTCTAAAGATTATATTAACTTACAACATAAAATTGATATTACATTACCTCAAAGTTCTTTGGTAGGATTACTTTTAGAAAATCATACTAATTATAAAGTAATAAAAAGTAATCGCATAAGCATATTACAACATGATCCATATTCATGGGCAGTAAGTGACAATAGTTTTATGTATATGGAAAATATTAAAGACTCTGCATATTACATGGATTTAGCACTTAATGAATGGATTAATAGTTTAAAGCATGAGGAAAGGGAAGAGTTTGTTAATACTTTATATGATATTTTAAATGCTAGTGGAAGTGACAATTTTAAAGATTTAATTAAAAATCCTCAAATATCTATAAACGGCATAGTAGATGAAATTAAAAATATGGACGAAGATACTAAGTTTCATATGTCTAAAACTATTAGGATATTAGCTGATAGGTATTTTAGTATTATAAAAGAAGTTCATAGAAATAAATATAATAATATTAAGAAAATAGGAGAGGAACTTCCTATATATTCAATTATTAAAAAACAAAATAACAACTTTGAACATGTAAAAAATAAAATAAGTAATGAATATAGAAAAAATAGAAAACCTAAATGACAAAACTCACAAAATAGTCAAAGGATGATAAATATAATGAATTATGCAATGGATAAACCAATTCGTAAAGATATGATAACAAAAAAACTTCAAAATTTTGATTTGAAAAAAATAGCTGAATCAGGGCAATGTTTTAGAATGAATAAGATAGAAGATTTGGACACCATAAAATATTCAATTGTTGCTTTTGATAAATATCTTGAAATTTTACAGGAAAATGATAATATAACTTTTTTCTGTTCAAAAGAACAATTCACAGAAATTTGGCATAATTATTTTGATTTGGATACTGACTATAATGAAATAAACGCTTTAGCAGACACAAAAGATAATTTTCTTATGAATGCAATAAATTTTGGCACTGGAATACGAATTCTTAAACAGGACTTATGGGAAACTATCATAAGTTTTATCATTTCACAACGTAATAGTATTCCAAGAATTAAAAAGTGTATAGAAATTTTATGTGAGAGGTTTGGAGAAAGAAAAGAAATTGACGGAATACCATATTATACTTTTCCAACTGCTAAGAAACTGGCGAGTCTGCAAATTGAAGAGTTAAATCAATGTAGTTTAGGCTATAGAAGTAAGTATATTTTAGAAACTGCTAAAGCAGTCTTACATAAAGAATTTGATTTAGAAATACTAAAACAAATGAATTATGAAAACTCTAAAATTGAACTTATGAAATTATACGGTGTTGGAATGAAAGTGGCGGATTGTGTATGTTTATTTTCTTTACATCATATAGATGCTTTTCCAATAGATACGCATGTTAATCAGATTTTAGAAACATATTATAAAGACGGTTTTCCATTTGAAAGATATAGCGGATATGCGGGTATAATGCAGCAATATATGTTTTATTATAAACTTAATCTAGCGAAAGTTTAATATGAACTGCTTGTTTAAAGTGAAAGTGTGGATTAATTATTTTTGTAAATATGTATAGTATTAGATAAACTAATTACAAAGTAATATAGCTTGAATAAAGTAGAAAATTGGTATCTTTTAGGTACTGACTAAATATAAGAATTATTCTCAAAAATAAACCACCCGTTTAACGGGTGGTTTATTGATGATTTTTGTAATAGTAAATACTACTAACATAAAAAATCTTAATATAATGAAGTTGTTTAATTTATTTTAGATTATTTAGTACCAAATATCCTATCACCAGCGTCGCCTAGCCCTGGACAAATATAAGCATCTTCATTAAGCTGTCTATCAAGTTGTCCTATATAAATTTGAACATCAGGGTGTTTAGATTTTAACTTTTCAAGTCCTTCTGGTGCAGCAATAATAGCCATAAACTTAATATATTTTCCGCCGCTTTTTTTAATTGAATCAATGGCGTCACATGCAGAGCCTCCTGTTGCTAACATGGGGTCAGTAACTATAATGGTACGTTCTTCAATAGGTTCAGGAAGTTTGCAGTAATATGCATGAGGTTCATGAGTTTCTTCATCTCTATATAATCCAATATGCCCAACTTTTGCTGATGGTACAAGTGCTAAAATACCATTTACCATACCAAGTCCAGCACGTAAAATAGGAACAACAGCAGGTTTTTTACCGCTAAGCATAGGAGTTTGACATTCTTCAATAGGTGTATTTATCTTGACATTCTCTATAGATAAATCACGTAAAGCTTCATAACCCATTAATATCGCAATCTCTTCAATCAATTTTCTAAATTCATTGGTACCAGTTTTTTCATCTCTTAAAATAGAGATTTTGTGCTTAATAAGCGGATGATCCATAACTATTACATTTTCCATGTTACTTGTTTCCTCAATCTTTCTTTTTTTCTCTTAATTGTACTTTATCCTTAGCACTTCGACGACGTTCATCATCAAGTGCAGCATAATGTTTTCTAGTGGTATTAACATCAGCATGTCCTAAAACATCAGCTACTAAATAAATATCACCTGTTTCACGATATAAATTAGTTCCATAGGTACTCCTAAGTTTGTGTGGAGTAATATTTTTAAGCGGAGTGATTTGATTTGCATATTTCTTGACTAAATTTTCAACACTTCGTACATTAATACGTTTTTTTTGCATAGATAAAAAGAGAGCATTTTCACTCTTTGTTTCTGCTATAATATGTGTTCTCTCTTCTAAATAATTAGCCAAAGCCTCTTCAACTTCTTCACTCATATATAAGACAACCTCATTACCACCTTTACGGTGTATAAGGATACCACCATTTTTAAAATCTACATCTGTTATATCAATTCCAACACATTCAGATACACGCATACCAGTTCCTAATAAAAGAGTAAGAATAGCTAAATCTCTAACTTTATTTTTATTATGATAATATTTTTGTGATGTAGTTAATAAATCGCCATTTTCTACAGAATCCAGCAACATAACAATTTCATCTAAATCTAGTCTAACTATATTTTTATCACGAATTTTAGGTAATTCAATAAGTTCTGCTGGATTAGTTTCAATCATTTCTCTTTTAAAATAATATTTATAAAAACTTTTCAGAGATGATAACTTACGGGTAATTCCACGTTCTTTATTTATATGCTCTGTATTTGAAGCGTTGTTATAATACTTTAAATATTCTTTATATTCTTCTAAATCCACAGTTTTTAGTTTATCAAGCATATTTACAGATATATCCATTAAAGTGATTTCTTTAAATATAGGATTGGACTTTTGTAAAAAGTCAAAAAATACTTTCAAATCATAAGCATAAGCAATTCTAGTTCTGGAAGATGTTCTCAATTCAATTTCTCTAAAAAAATCACTAACAAATTTAGGCAGCTCTTTAATCAGAGCTTTGAGCTTTTCATTATCTTTTATAGCTATTTGTTCATGATAAGGCAGTGATTTAGCCATTTATCATTACCTCCTTATAGCCTTTTTAGATTCTATAAGTTCATCTATAATACTTTTTATTACATTTACAATAGGTATTGCTACAATCATGCCAACAATGCCACCAATAGAACCGCCAAATGAAATTCCAATAATTATAAGTAAAGGACTAAGTGAAAATGAGTTCCCCATAAGTTTAGGCTGTATTATATTACCATCAATTTGCTGAGTAGTAATTAATAACAAAGCTGTAATCAATGCAGAATTCCAACCATTTGTTAATAACATTACAAATATAGCAATAAATGTGCCAACTATTGAACCAAAGTAAGGAATTATATTTAAAATTGCAAGCAAAACACCTAATAAAAGTGCATATTCAGAGCCTAATATCCAAAGTTCTATAGTAACTAGAGTTCCAATAATACAAGAGTCTAATAATTGACATACAATAAATTTTCTAAAACTGATATTTATTTTGTCTAAATAATAATATAAAACTTTTGAATTTTTATCTTTCATAATAACAGGAATAAATTTATTAAAATATTTTATAAAATTATCTTTTTCAAGTAAACCATATATAGAAGATATGAAAGTTAAAAATATAGTAAATATTGATGATGAAAATCCTTTAATTAGGCTAAGAGAACCAAGTAAACTTTCTAAACTTATATTGCTAAGCAGTGATTGTATTGATATGGAATTTAATGTATTTATAATGATTTCTTTAATCCAGTTATAATCATCTTCAGGTAACTTGTCAATAAGTTCTATAATATATTGATAATATTGTGAAAAACTTTTGGCAAAATCTGAAATACTCCAAATCAATGTTGGAATAACAAATCTCAATGAAAAAAACAATATAAGTAAAAAGGTGGAATAAATAATAGCAATACTGATACCTTTTGCTTTTTGTACTAATATTTTATATTTACTTTTCTTTAAGTGTCTTTCAATAAATGAACAAGGAATATTTAAAAAATAAGCAATGGCAAAGCCTGTAATAAATGGTGTAAGAGTACTTAAAATAGCAAATAATTCGCTGGTTGAAAAATTCATATCTTTTATTAACTTATGCATAAGCATAATTGATGTTGCAAGTAAAAAAACATATAGATATCGCTTAAATTTAATAATATTATTTGATTTTATAGATTGATTATTATTTGAATTGTTAGGTGAAGCATTTTGTTCATTATTTATTTTGTTATTTTTCTTTTTTTCCATAAACATAATTACCTCATAGTTTTTATTCTTATTTATTGTAACAGATTACAATGGATAACTCAACTAATCTAATATCTTTTATTTGCTAAAAACTTAAAGTATGCAATTATAATAAGTTTCAAAGCGTATTAATTTATTTTGAGTTAATAATAATTAATATTTCAATCAATTTATATATTTGTATCATATTATATGTTATAATAAGGAATTATATAATTATTAAAATAACAAAAATAACTTTATAGAATTTTGAAAGAGAACATGGAAAAAGCACAATAAAGTTTCGCTTGCGAAACTCTCGCCTGCAGCGGTCGCAATTTGTGACATCTACATTGTACACCGCAGTGTGCTCCACCAGAGGTGTTTTTATATAATGGAAAGCAATTTCCTATTTTGATAAAATAATAAAAGGGGGAAAATTAAGAGATGGATATATTAAATATTATACTAAATCAGATAATGCAAATAGAACCACAACAAATCGTAGGAATGATTATAACAATAGCAGTAATGATATACTTCACTAAAGATTTTAAACGGCGCAGAAAAACAAGAAGTGCTGGCTTAATAAATATGTATTCGATATTTAATCCTACAGATGATAATAATCCAGAGAAGAAACGGAAAAGAGCAAGTTTTTAAATTTATGTTATTGTTAATCTGAAGCATATATTTGTAATATAAATAAAAAGCTATAATCCTGTAGTTACTTCTTAGTTTTAATGTCAGAACCTTAATCTCAGCCCTAACTCCATAAATTAAAGGAGTAATTAAGAGGCTTGTTGTTAGGAGAGAGTTATATGTTAAAAAGTTTTAGTCATTATTAAAGTAAGAAACAAAGGTGCAAAAAAAGCTATAATTAGGATACAATGATATTATTTTGAATGTGATAAAGACAATTATGTTTTAAAGAAAAGAAGTGTCAAGAAAAAACACTTGACATATCTTTTTACTTTGTGTTAATATATCGTAGGTGATAAACTATGGAAAAGATAGTAGAACAAACATTGCTGTATGATTTTTATGGTGAACTTCTTACAGAACATCAAAAAGGCATATATGAAGCTGTAGTATTTAATGATTATTCATTAAGTGAAGTAGCAGATGAACTTGGAATAAGCAGACAAGGAGTACATGATATTATAAAAAGATGTAATAAACTCCTAAATGATTATGAAAATAAACTCTATTTAGTAGAAAAGTTCATAAAAACTAAGAAACTAGCGGAAAATATTAAAATATTAACTAAGGAATATATTAATAGCAGAAATGATAATTTGTTAGTTGAAATTGAAATACTTTCCACTGAAATTGAAAAATTATAAGCTTAAATTAATAAATGTAATTTGCATTGCAATAGGCTTTTAGACAATATTTATTATCGACATTGAAAGGAGTTTATTATGGCTTTTGAAAATTTGTCTGATAAGTTACAAAATGTATTCAAAAACTTAAGAGGAAAAGGTCGACTTTCAGAGGCTGATGTAAAAACTGCTCTTAAAGAAGTTAAAATGGCACTTTTAGAAGCAGATGTAAGTTTTAAGGTAGTGAAGCAATTTATAAAATCTGTAGAAACCAGAGCTGTCGGTCAAGATGTTATGAATAGTCTGACTCCGGGGCAAATGGTCATTAAAATTGTTAATGAAGAAATGGTTAGCCTTATGGGTGCTGAAACTACAGAGATAGCATTAAAACCTACTAATGAAATTACAGTTATTATGATGCTTGGCTTGCAAGGAGCTGGTAAGACCACAACAACTGCAAAACTTGCAGGAAAGTTTAAGTCAGCAGGGCGCAGACCACTTTTAGCAGCATGTGATATATATAGACCCGCTGCGATTAAACAGTTGCAGATTAATGGTGAAAAACAAGGTGTACCAGTATTTTCTATGGGAGATAAGAATTCTCCGATAGATATAGCTAAAGCAGCAATAGAACATGCCTCTAAAAATGGGCATAATATGGTTATTTTGGATACAGCAGGCCGTCTTCATGTTGATGAAGATATGATGAATGAACTTGTAGGTATTAAAAGTTCAGTAGATGTTTATCAATCAGTATTAGTAGTTGACTCAATGACAGGCCAAGACGCAGTTAATGTGGCTGAAATGTTTAAAGAGAAAATAGGAATAGATGGTGTTATTTTAACTAAATTAGATGGTGATACTAGAGGCGGTGCGGCATTATCAATACGTGCAGTTACTGGTAAACCTATATTGTATGTAGGTATGGGAGAAAAACTTTCAGACTTAGAACAGTTTTATCCAGATAGAATGGCATCAAGAATATTGGGAATGGGTGATATTCTTTCTTTAATAGAAAAGGCTCAATCCGATATGGATGAAGAAAAGGCTAAAGAGCTTGAACAAAAACTTAAAAAAGCAGAGTTTGATTTTAATGATTTCTTATATCAAATGCAGCAAATTAAGAAAATGGGAGGTATGTCTAGCATACTTTCTATGATGCCGGGAATGGGGCAGATGAAAGAGGCTTCGGCTATGGTTGATGATGGTGCTATGTCTAAAGTAGAAGCTATTATTTATTCCATGACTGCGGAGGAAAGAAGTAATCCTAATGTTATTAACCTTTCACGTAAACAGCGTATTGCTAAAGGTGCAGGAGTAGATATAAGTGAAGTTAATAGAATTGTAAAACAATTCGAACAGTCTAAAAAAATGATGAAACAGTTGCCAGGTCTTATGGGTGGCAAATTAGGTGGTAAAAGAGGTAAGTTTAAACTTCCTTTTTAATAAATTTTAAAATAAAAGTTCACAGGGAGGTGAAAGTAATGGCAGTAAAGATTAGATTAAAGAGAATGGGACAAAAGAAGGCTCCTTTTTATAGAGTTGTTGTTGCAGATTCAAGATCACCTAGAGATGGAAAGTTTATCGAAGAAATCGGTTACTACGATCCAACAAAAGAACCAAGCGTTATCAAGATTAATGAAGAATCAGCTAAAAAATGGTTATCAACTGGGGCACAACCTACAGATACAGTAAGTAAAATACTAAAGATTGCAGGCATTGAAAAATAAGAGGGTGAATAAATGTTGAAGGAATTGATTGAAGTTATTGCTAAATCACTTGTAGATTCCCCTGATGAGGTTATTGTAACAGAGAGCGTTAATGATAACAGAATTTTGATTGAAGTAAGAGTTGCAACGGCAGATGTAGGGAAGGTTATTGGTAAGCAAGGGCGCATAGCTAAGGCTATCCGTTCGGTTGTAAAAGCAGTAGCCGTTAAGTATGATAAAAAAGTCATTTTAGAAATACAGCCATAAACTAACAACATGTGACCTAGCAAAATAAGATAAACCGCCATAATTGGCGGTTTTCTTTCTACTTGACTATATGTAGGGCTTTTTATGTAATAGGAAATTGCTTTCTATTACATAAAAAAACTTCTGGTGGAATCTATTGTGCTAAATTTAGATGAAAGATTTTGTGAAATCATACTAAAATCTTGTTTTATTACAAAAAGAGAAATTAAAGTTATTACTAAGGAGAATAATAGTTATGGAAGATTTTTTGCGTATTGGAGTTATTGCTTCTACACATGGAATTAGGGGTGAAGTTAAAGTATTTCCAACTACTGATGATAAAGAACGATTTTTAAAGCTTAAAGAAGTAATTCTTGATACCAAAAAAGAACAAATTAAGCTTACAATAGAAAATATAAAATTTTTCAAAAATATGGTTATAGTAAAATTTAAAGAATATAATAATATAAATGATATAGAAAAATATAAAGGTATGGATATATTAATAAGCCGTGAAAATGCACTTCCATTAGAAGAGGGTGAATATTATATAACAGACCTTATAGGTTTAAATGTTATAACAGATAAAGATGAATTACTTGGAACTATTGGAGATGTCATACAAACAGGGGCTAATGATGTTTATGTGGTAAGAACAGATGATGGCAAAGAAATACTATTGCCATATATTGATGAATGTGTATTAAATATAGATTTAGATAAAGGTACTGTATTGGTACATATTATGGAAGGATTATTAGATTGATGAATTTTCATGTACTTACATTATTTCCAGAAATGGTCAGTCAAGGACTTAATACAAGCATAATAGGACGGGCGGCTGCACAAAATTTAATTGCTGTAAATACGATAGATATTAGAGAATATTCTAAAGATAAGCATAGACATGTAGATGACTATCCTTATGGCGGCGGTGCAGGTATGGTTATGCAGGCAGAGCCGATTTATAATGCATATACAGAACTTAAAAATAAAATTGGCAAAAAGCCAAGAGTTGTATATGTTACACCTCAAGGAAGTGTATTTAATCAAAATATGGCTAAAAATATGGCTAAAGATAAAGACTTAGTTTTTCTTTGCGGTCATTATGAGGGTATAGATGAAAGAATATTAGATTTAATTGTTACAGATTATATATCTATTGGTGATTATGTCCTTACTGGCGGTGAATTACCTGCAATGGTTATGATAGATTGTATATCAAGGTTGGTTTCTGGTGTACTTAGCAATAGTGAATCAGGAGAACAAGAAACATTTAGTGATAATTTACTTGAATATCCTCAATATACAAGGCCAAAAACTTTTATGGATATGGAAGTTCCAGAAATTTTATTATCAGGACATCATAAGAAAATTAGTGAATGGCAAAGAGAACAATCGGTAATAAGAACAGCTATAAGACGCCCCGATTTATTATCAGGAGCAAACCTTACAAATGAAGAAAAGATATTGGTTAGTAAAATATTAGAAGAACCAGAAAACAAAACTAATATATAAAAATGGCTGACTATATTATTGAAAATATTTGTTTATATACAAAATAAAATATTTTAAAAATACAGTAATACAATAATGTTGTTGGCATTTATGTATTATATGAAAAAATAAAAAAGATTTACTAATATATTTTTAGAAACTATTTAGAAAAATCTTTAATCTTTTATTCATATTATAAAGAGTTTTGAGAATAATGCAAGAACTTAAGTAATAAACTACTTGCAACTAAAAATTTTTTATGATAGAATGAATTGTTGTGAAAAAGGGGTGGTCCTCTGTAACAAATGGTTATAAGAACACTAAAATATTATTAGGAGGTTTCACAAATGAATGATATTATTAAGAGCATTGAAAATGCACAATTAAAGGCATCTGTTGATGTGTTTCATGTAGGAGATACAGTACGTGTACACAATAAGATTAAAGAAGGTGCTAGAGAAAGAGTTCAGATTTTTGAAGGAACTGTTATTAAAAGACAAAATGGCGGAGTTAGAGAAACATTTACAGTTAGAAAACATTCTAATGGTGTTGGTGTTGAAAAAACTTGGCCTGTACATTCACCTTTTGTTGAGAAAATTGAAGTTATTAGACGCGGTAAAGTAAGAAGAGCTAAATTATTCTACTTAAGAGATCGTGTTGGTAAAAAAGCTAAGGTTAAAGAATTAGTAAAATAGTATTATGATTGAATTTAAGGGGCAATAAATATATTGTCCCTTTTTAATATTTAAAGTGAAGATACCCTATCTGGACAATGTATAAACATAATTTTGAAATATGTTCATAAACCAACTAAAATGTGTATTTGTAATTTTGGCAATGTACAAATATAATCTTGAAAATTTTTACATCATTATAAGATAAAATATAGAGAAAAATACTGTAGGCAGTCTGATTGATGATAACACAGCAAAACACAAAATATTGATTTTGAGGTATGTTATACATTATCAAGGTAGGGGGATAATATAATAGAAAATTGAATAATATTAAATAATGAAATAATAATATTGTAAGAAGTCCAAATGAGCTTGTTACTTTGTGAAATATTATGATTTCTGATATAATAAGACTGAGGTGAAAGATAAATGCAAAAGTTTAAATTTAGTAGTCAGCAGGGGAGCAGCTATCTCAGACGAATTGTTAAGTGGATTGTAGATATTATGGTTGTCGCTATTTTAGCTGTATTTGTAGTCAAAAATATAACTATCTCTGCTGTAATGGAAGGTAATTCAATGGCACCAGTATTACTTACAGAAGATAGTATTTTAATTAATGGTATTAAATATTTATTTTTGGAACCTCAAAGGCATGATATAATAGCCTTTAAACAAGATGAATCTTCAAAAATATACATAAAAAGAATAGTTGGATTGCCTGGAGAAACAGTACAAATATTAAATAATAATCTTTATATTAACGGCGAATTGTTAGAATTTGATTTATATAAAACAATATCACCAGCAGGCATAGCAGCCCAAAAGATTACATTAGGAATTGATGAATACTTTGTACTTGGTGATAATCCAAAAGGCAGTGAAGACAGCAGGTTTGAGAGTGTTGGTAATATTAAAAAAAGAAAGATTGTAGGCGAGGTTTGGTTTAGAACCGCACCATTTGATAAGCTGGGATTTATAGATTAACTAATCTATGTGGTAAGTTTAACATAAAAGTTTGATAAATAAAGAAATGATATAATTAATAAAAATAAGAATGAAAATTAAATAAATATAAATAGATATACATTGTCAATATGGTGTGAATTATAATTTATATCATATGAAAATGATTGGAGGTAAAATGTACATAAATACATTTGAAAGTGTGAAAGATAAAAATTCTTCAAATATCAATATTCATTGGTATCCAGGTCATATGACTAAAGCTAAAAGAGTAATGAAAGAAGATATGAAACTTATAGATTTAGTAATTGAACTTGTAGATGCAAGAGTTCCTTTAAGCAGCCGAAATCCAGATATTGATGGATTGGGGCAAAATAAGGCTAGAGTAGTTCTTCTTAATAAATCTGATTTAGCAGATGATAAATTAAGTGAAAAATGGGCGGCATATTTTAGAGAAAAGGGCTATTATGTATTGAAAACAGAGGCACGAAACCGCTCAAGTTTTAACGCTATTTTACCTATAATTCAAGAGGCTTGCAAGGCGAAAATAGAGCGCGATAAAAGACGGGGAATTATGAACAGACCAGTTAGGGCTATGGTTGCAGGAATACCAAATGTAGGGAAATCTACATTTATTAATTCTTATGCTAGAAAAGCTAGTACTAAAACTGGAAATAAACCAGGTGTAACTAGAGGAAATCAGTGGATTAGATTAGATAAATCATTAGAATTATTAGATACACCAGGGATATTGTGGCCTAAATTTGAAGATCAAATAGTTGGGTTGAAATTAGCACTTATAGGTTCAATAAAAGATGATTTATTGGATAAAAATGAATTGGCTATACAGCTTATTAAATATTTAAAGGCTAATTATTCAGGTGTATTAAATAAGCGATATGAAGCAGATGAAACTTTGGGCGAATATGATATTTTAAAACAAATAGCAGTGTCACGTTCTTGTTTATTAAAGGGCGGGGAATATAACATTGATAAAGCTGCCATGATATTGTTAGATGATTTTAGAAGTGGAAAACTTGGAAAGATAACACTTGAAAGTCCTTTTGTTAAGGAGGATTTATAAAATGATAGAAAGTGATGAAACAAAAGAAGAAAATATAAAAAATGACAATGCAAAGAATGACAAAAGTATAAATAAAAAATCTCGAATTAGAAGCGAAAATAAGGATAATAAAGATAAAAATCAAGTATCGATATTATCTTTTATCAGAGATATATTTATTGTTATTGTACTGGTATTATTAGTTAATCAATTTGTGATGATTAGAACATATGTAAGCGGTCCATCAATGCGTCCGACTTTAGAACATAGTGATAATATTATAGTTAATAGATTAATATATAAATTTGAGGCTCCGGAGAGATTTGACATTATTTCATTTAAGTATATAAACAGAGCAGGTAATACACAAGAAACTATATATTATGTAAAAAGAATTATAGGTTTACCAGGTGAAACAATTCAAATTAATGATGCAGGTGAAATATTTATTAATGGTGAGCTTTTAGAAGAAGATTTTGGTGCTGAAACTATAATAAATGCAGGACGAGCAATAAGTCCCATTACATTAGGTGATGATGAATATTTTGTATTAGGTGATAATAGAAATCACAGTGAAGACAGCAGAAAAGAACATGTAGGAAATATACATTATTCTCAAATAGTTGGACGATTAGCAATAAGAATATGGCCATTGCAAAAAATAGGGCGAGTGAAATAATTGTAAACTGTAAATAATAGAAAACACAATAAGCTAGGGTAAATTAATATGAAAAATCAATCTATTGAAGAAAAATATATAGAAAAAAGAATAAGTGAAATTAAACTTGAATTTGAAAATACTGAATTAATTGATTTAAAAGAAATTTTATTACAGTATGAAAGTGATTCGAGAAATGGTGTTAAAAATTTATGTAATAGATTCAGAAAAAAACATGATTTATATTTGAAAGAACTATTTAGATTAGAACAAATGCGTACATATGAAAAAAATTATGGTAACTACAAATATATATGTGGGATTGATGAAGCAGGCAGAGGTCCATTAGCGGGCCCTGTGGTTGCAGGAGCTGTAATATTACCATTAGATTGTGAAATTTTATATGTTAATGATTCAAAAAAGCTGTCAGCAAGTAAGAGAGATACATTGTATGATGAGATTTTAGAAAAATCAATTGCATGGGGAGTTGGAATAATATCAGCACAAAGGATTGATAAAATTAATATTTTGCAAGCAACCTATGAAGCAATGAGGGAAGCTATTGGTAAATTAAAGGTAAAACCTGATTTTTTATTAAATGACGCAGTAACAATACCTAATATCGAAATACCTCAAATCGGAATAATAAAAGGTGATTCAAAAAGTATGTCTATTGCTGCTGCTAGTATAATAGCAAAAGTTACAAGAGATAGGATAATGGCTGAATACGATAAAATATATTCAGGATATGATTTTGCAAGTAATAAGGGATATGGAAGTTCTGTACATATAGAGGCTTTAAAAGAAAAAGGTGCAAGCGGCATTCACAGACAAAGTTTTATTAAAAATTTTATTGCATTAGAACAATAGAGTTTCGTAAGCAAAACTCTCATTTATTGAGATTAATATAAAGGTAAACAAAATGAATAAACGAAAATTGGGCAGTCGCTATGAAAAATGGGCGGCTTCTTATTTAATGCATAAAGGTTATCAAATTATTGAAAATAATTTTAGATGTAGATTTGGTGAAATAGATATAATAGCTAAGGATAAAACTACCTTAGTTTTTGTTGAAGTAAAATATAGAAAAAATGATAATTATGGAACTGCATTAGAAGCAGTTTCATTAAAAAAACAGAAAAATATTAGAAAAGTATCAGAGTATTATATAATAAGTAACAAACTAAGTATGGAATTAGATATAAGATATGACATAGTGGCAATTTTAGGAAATAAAGTAACTTTATTAGAAAATGCATTTTGATATTGTAATGCAAATTTTATAAAAGTTAAAATATAAAATAAAATAGGTAAGTAATTTATGATAAAAATAAAGCATAAAAATAATATAAATACAATGAATTTAAAAATAGTAAATAATGTTCCATATTTTTCATTTCAAAAGCTGGAAGAAACAGGACATGTGATAAATGCCTTTTCAACTAGATTGGGTGGTGTAAGCACTGGCGATTGTACTTCTATGAATTTTAATATTGCACGGGGTGATACTGCTGAGAATATTATGGAAAACTATGAAAGAATAGCAAAGGCTATAGGTGTTTTAGTAAGTTCAATGGTTACAGCTAAACAAACACATACTACCAATATAAAAATGGTAACTAAAGCTGACTGCGGAAAAGGAATTATAAAAATATCTGACTATAACGATATAGATGGGCTAATAACTAATGAAACAGGTATCACTCTGGTAACATCATATGCAGATTGTGTTCCGCTGTATTTTTATGATAAGAAAAATAATGCAATAGGACTTAGTCATGCAGGTTGGAGAGGAACATCTGAAAATATGGCTGGGGCTACTGTAAATGCATTAACTAAGGCTTATGGAACAAATCCTAAAGATATTATCGCCTGTATAGGTCCAAGCATATGTTCTGATTGTTATGAAGTGGGAGAAGAGGTTGCAGATAGATTTAAAAATATATTAACTCCAGAAGAATATAACAATATATTACTTAAAGGAAATGCAAGAGATAAATATCAGTTGAATTTATGGAAAGTCAATGAATTACTGCTAAAAAAAGCTGGCATATTAGAAAGAAATATATATGTTACCAATATTTGTACAGCATGTAATCCAGATATATTATTTTCCCATAGGGCAAGTAAAGGAAAACGGGGAAATTTGGCTGCATTTTTAGCATTAAAATAAATTGTAATAACTAGCATTTAGGAATAAAAGAATTATAATATTAAGAAATAAAATCACACCCAATATTTATAATAAATATTATATATTAATTTATGCTAAAAATGAAAGATTACAGAAAAATATTAATAAAAACTTTTGATGTAATTTTAATCAATATGAAATATATAAAATAATAAAGATTTTGTATATTTAAAGTATAATATTATAAAAAGTGCAGACTTTTCCTAATATCATATTGAAAGCTATATAGTAGTACTATAGCAATAATAGATTATCTCCAGAATATAATTTCTATATTAGAAATTATAACTATTAGTTGCTATAAAGTGATATTAATAAACATTGAAAAATGGCATTGATTTCTTGATAAATTAATACTATTCTGATATACTATTTTAGTAATTAAGAAGAATATTATATACAAATTATTAATAAATATGGAGGATATTTATGGATATTTGGAAAGTACTTGAAATAGAAAAATGTAAGGATAAAAATTTAATAATAAATGCCTATAGAGAAAAGTTGATGGTAACTAATCCAGAAGATTATCCAGAAGAATTTAAAGAACTTAGAAATGCTTATGATGAGGCACTAAAATATGCTGATACTTCTGACGATTTAGAAGAGCAAGAAGATAATTCACCTGAGGGCTTATTTATAAAGAAAGTTGCAGAGCTATATCACAATTTTTATGATAGAATTAATATTGAAAAATGGAAAAAATTATTATCAGAGGATATTTGTATAGCTATTGACACTAAAGTAGAAATTCGTAATAGAATATTAGAATATTGTATGCAGGCTTATCGCTTACCGCAAAGTGTTTGGTTGTTGTTGGATTATACTTTTCAAATACAAGAAAATATTGAAGAATTATATGAATTATTTCCAAGAGAGTTTATTGATAATGCAGTTATATTAGGGATACAATATGAGATAAGTATTAGAATGGATTTTTTTGATGGCGAGGATACTGCTGATTATGATAGTTTTATTATGTCATATTTTAAATTAATGAATTTAATAAATGAAGGAAAAATAGAAGATGCTAAAAATGTCATTAAGGATATGAAAGAAACAGATATTTATCATCCATATATGGATGTAGCTCAGATTAGGATTCATTTATTAGATGAGGAATATGACAAAGCCAAGTTATTATCTGAAGAACTTGGGGAGAAATTTCCTAATGATTATTTTGTTAATCTATATAAAGGAGAAGCTGCTTATTATACAGAAGATATTGAAACTGCACATAAAATTTTTGATGAAGTTTTAGCAGAGAAGCCAAAGGTTTTTCTAGCTAGATTTGGAAAGGCTATGTGTCTTAAAAAATCAGGAAATTTAGAAGATGCTAAAAGTTTAATTTGGGATATGCTTGAGGAGTATAATGGGAATTTGTCTGTTAAGAGTGAGTTTGATAGTGTAAATAATCAAATGATTGAAAAATACATGACAAAAGTATCTGAAAATGCAGAAGATTCAGAATCAGCTATTGAACTTGGATGGTGTTATTTACATGCTGATAAAATAACTGAAGGAATAGAAATAGTAAAAAAATATAAACCAGTTCATAAAGATAGATTTTCTTACCTAAATTTATCAACAAAATTATATTTAGAAAATAAAAATTATGAAAATGCTTTAGAAAATGCTATAAAATGGAGTCAACTAAGTGAGAATTTAGAAGATGATGGAAGTGAAGAGGTACAAAAAGAATTAGGCCGTAAAGAACTTCCGATAAATTTGCAAGCAATTGCACTTAAAGAATTAAATAGAAATAAAGAAGCATTAGAATGCTTTGATAAGGCACTTAGTATAAATCCAAAAAGTAAAGATGTATATTTTCAAAAAGCGTTATTAGTATATAGTGAAAAACAGTATAAAGAATGTGTAAATATTTGTAGTGAAATTGATAAGATATCATCTGATTTTTGGCAAGCAATGCTTTTGCAGGCAAAGTGTTTATATGAATTAAATAGTAAACAAGCAGCATTTGATTGTTTGAATAATGTGTTTAATATTTATCCATATAGTTTAGATGCTTATATATATAAAATTAAAATTTTAGCTGATTATGGTGAATATGATAGTGCGATTGAGAACATAGAATATTTAGAAAATGAAAAAGTTGAATCAGACAAATTGAATATGTGCAAAATTCAAGTAAAAATGTGGAACGGAACAATGGAGGACGATGATGCTATTATAGCATATGAAGCACTTATTAAAAAGTATGAGGCTGGTGAGTCTGATATTGAAAGAGGAGATGAATTATATTATTATTATTCGGGAGTAATTAATAAAAAAAGGAATTTTAATGAAGTTATAAAAGTACTGGATAAAGGTTTAGAATTAAATTCAACAAATATTCGTATTATAGGTCATAAAGCATATATATACTATGAAAATGGAAAATGGGAAGAGGCAAGAAAATATTACAAGGCAGTACTTGATATAGATTCAGAATCACTACCAGCTATTGAAGGTATGGGAAATACATTTTTTGAAGAGGCCAAATATAAAGAAGCTATAATTTGGTATGAAAAATCTATTAGCAAATCTCAAACACCATATGTTTATAATATGTTAGGCAGATGTTACATAGAACTGATAATGTATGAGGAGGCAAAAGCAAATTTGGTACAATCCATAGAAATTGAACCTAATGAAACCAGTAATCATTATTATATGGCATATGCACTAATGTGCAATGGAGAATTAGACTCAGCACTCATACATGCTAAAACAGCGGTAGAATTTATGATAAAAGAAGATAGAAGCTATAGAAATGGCTATAGACTTATATCACAAATTTATTCAAGGCAAGAAAAATATGATGAAGCAATAAATGCAATTATTAAAAATATAGAATTGTTTGATAATGAAGAATTAATAGGTCTTACGCATATGTATTCGAGAAAAGGTGATTATAAACTAGCATTAGAAACACTTGGGAAATGGAAAAAACTTACTAAGAATACAAATAGCTTAGATTTTTATATGTTGGAATCTGCTTGTATTTATTTTTCTATGGAAAATTGGAATAAAGGATATAATGTATTAAAAAAAGTTAAGGGAAATATCGGTGATAAAAATCATACACTTTGGTATTATTATGTTATGATTAAAAAATATAATAAGGCCATAAAAATTGGAAAGGAACTTGTCAAAGAAAGACCAAATGATTATCAGGGTTATATGTGGATAGCCGAAGCTGCATTTAGAAGTAAGAATAAAAAGCTTGCAGTTGAAAATACAGAAAAAGTACTTGAATTATTAGAAGTATACATAGATAATGATATCCAAAATAAGCAAATATATATATGTGATAAAGCTATATGTATGTTAATACTAGGAAGATATGAAGAGACACTAAAATTAATTGAGCAAGCACAAAATGAGCCTTTAGCTTCATGGTGGTATACTTCCGGAAACTGTGTTGTATTAGAAGTAATGGCATTTTATTATGAAGTTATAGGGGAACATCAAAAGGCGTTGCTTGAACTGGATAAATTAGTGAATATGGATAAAAAGAATGCTCTGGTATCATTAAATAGGGAAGGATTAAAACGGAGGTTAAAGAATACATGGTGGTAGGAATTGATTTGGGAACAACTAATAGTTTGATAGCCTATTTTGATGGAGAAAAGTCAGTAATTATTCCAAATCGTTTAGGAAAAATGCTAACACCTTCAGTCATAAGTGTAGATGAACATGATACAGTATATGTAGGAGAAACTGCTAAAGTTAGAAATCTTTTATACCCAGATACAACAGTAGAGGTTTTCAAACGAAGTATGGGAACTGAAAAGAAGTATAAGCTTGGTAAAAATGAGTTTTTAGCAGAAGAATTATCGTCACTTATATTAAAATCATTAAAAGAGGATGCTGAAACTTTTTTAGGTGAAATAGTAGAAGAAGCAATTATAAGTGTTCCGGCATACTTTAATGATTTGCAAAGAAAAGCAACTAAAAGAGCTGGTGAGCTTGCAGGCTTTAAAGTGGAACGTATTATTAATGAGCCGACTGCCGCAGCTATTGCCCATGGTATACAAAACACTAATAGAGCTACTAAGTTTTTAGTATTTGACTTAGGTGGTGGTACTTTTGATGTTTCGATTCTTGATTTATTTAAAAGTATTATGGAAGTAAGGGCTATTGCTGGTGATAATTATATAGGCGGTGAAGATTTTACAGAAGTATTAGTAAAGATGTTTATAGGTGAAAATGAAATAGATTACTCAAATATTAGTCAAAAAACTAGAGAGCATATTAAAAAGCAAGCGGAAAACTGTAAAAAAGAGTTCTCAGATAAAAATAAACTTACAATGAAATGCAATATAGAAGAGAAAGAAATTTCTATGGATATTTCTATTGAAGATTATGAGGAGGCTTGTAAGCCATTGCTTGAAAGGATTAGAAAACCTATTGAGCGAAGTATAAAAGATGCAGGGATTAAAATAAATGAAATTGATGAAATAGTCTTGGTAGGGGGAGCTACAAAACTTCCTATAGTCAGAAAATTTGTAAGCAGATTGTTTAGACGTCTGCCAAATACTAATATAAATCCTGATGAGGCTATTGCTATTGGTGCAGCACTTCAATGCGGAATGAAAATGAGAAATGAGGCTATAAAGGAAATTATTTTAACTGATGTATGTCCTTATACTTTAGGAACTGATGTGGTTAAAGAGGGTTATGGAAGGTTTAAAGAAGCAGGACATTATATGCCTATTATTGAACGAAATACAGTTATTCCTGTAAGCAGAACAGAAACTCTATATACTGCAAGAGATTATCAAAATCAAATTAGGATTAAAATCTTGCAGGGAGAAAGCAGATTATCAGTTAATAATATTTATTTAGGAGAAATTAGTGTTTCTGTACCATCTAAAAAGGAGGGTGAAGAATCAGTAGATGTAACATATACTTATGATAATAATTCAATTTTAGAGGTTATGGTCAAAGTTAATTCAACAGGACTTAGTAAGAAAGTTATTATTAGAAATGAAGAAACTTCTATGACTGATAAAGAAATAGAGAAAAGATTTGAAGAACTTAGCTATTTAAAAATTCACCCAAGAGAAGAAGAAGCTAATAAGTTGTTACTTCTTAGAGGAGAGCAATTATATGAAGAGGCAACAGGAGAACTTCGTAATCAAATTGATATGCTGATAGCTGAATTTGAACATGTACTTAATAAGCAAGATAAATCCGAAATTGAGAGATTTAGGAAAGAATTAAAAGAAAAATTAGATTTAATTGAAAATAATATGTATAAGAACTAAATATTAACTATATTAATAAGAGTTTTTGTAATATTGGTGGGAAGTTAAAAGTTTAAACTTCCTACCTTTTTGGCTAATTTAGTATAATTAAGGTGTATTACATATCATTTCGATAATAAATATGTATAATTAAAAAGCGAATAATTAGGGATATAGTGAGGAAATTATGGATAAGAAAAAGTCAGAAGATAAAGCGTTGTCACTGTCATCGTATATATTAATAGGGTCTATGTTATTTGGTTTATTTTTTGGTGCCGGAAATTTGATATTTCCAGTACATATGGGACAAGAAGCTGGCAGTAATATTTTTATTGCAGTTGCAGGTTTTTTAATTGTAGCAGTGGGGCTTCCATTTTTAGGAGTAGTAGCTTTGGGTGTATCTAAAAGTGAGGGGCTATTTGATTTAGCAAGCAGAGTTAATCCATTCTTTGGATATTTTATGACTATTTTATTATATTTAACTATAGGTCCGTTTTTTGCAATTCCAAGAACAGCTACAGTGTCATTCGAAATTGGAATAATGCCATTTATAGGGACTGAAAATATTAAGTTAGCATTATTAATATTTACTATAATATTTTTTTCTGTGAGTTTATTTTTTACTCTTAGACCAAGTAAGATTTTAGTATGGGTAGGAAAAATATTAAATCCTATATTTTTAATATTTTTAGGTATATTGATAATTTTTAGTTTAATAATACCCATGGGTGATATTTCAGTGGCAGCACCTATAGAGGCATATAAAAACACTCCATTTTTGGAAGGGATTTTGGCAGGATATAATACAATGGATGCGCTTGCAGCGTTAGCATTTGGAATTATTGTAATAAATACATTACGTTCACTGGGTATAAAAAGTTCTTCTGGAATTGCGATTGGAACTATAAAAGCTGGAAGTATAAGTGCATTATTAATGGCGATAATTTACACATGTTTAGCATATATGGGGGCCAACAGTGTAGAAAAAATACAAATATCACTAAATGGCGGACAAGCAATGTCTTTAATTTCTGGTTATTATTTTGGAGTATTAGGACAGGTATTATTAGCTATTATTATTACTGTAGCGTGTTTAAAAACTGCAATAGGATTAATTATTGCATGTTCTGAAACTTTTATATTAATATTTCCAAAGTCATTTAGTTTTAAAACATATGTATTTATATTTACTGCATTTTCATGCATAGTTGCTAATTTTGGATTAAGCAATATTATTAGTTTTTCTATACCAGTACTAATGTTTTTATATCCTTTAGCAATAGCATTAATTATGTTGGGGCTGTTATCACCATTATTTAAAAATAAAAAATGTGTGTACAGAAGTACTATTTTATTTACTATATTTATAAGTTTTGCAGATGGTTTAAAAGCAATGCCAGAAGCGGTCAGCGGTTTAAATTTAATATTAAAATTATTAGAATTATATGATAGATATGTTCCATTGTTTAAAATCGGTATGGGGTGGATAGTTCCGATGTTTGTGGGAGGATTAATTGGTATTATTATAAGTAAGCTTAGAGAGAGAAAGATAGTAAATGCTTAGACTATCCAGAAATTATCAAATGTAACATAAATAAATTATGAAGAAAATAGTATTTATGAATTACTATATATGCTAACTTTAGTTTGATTTATACTATTTCTCATAGTGATTTATGAATACTTTATATCTTTTTAGGAATAGAATTAATTATAATTAAGTTTATTATCATCATTATTTATATTTTTTTTAAATATTAAACTTAATAAGTATAAAATCAAAATTTCAATTTAAACAAATTTTATAGCAAGCTATATTAATACAAAAAATTCACATGTAATCACAAGTTCTATTTTTATGTACTTTAACCCTCTCTTGACAATGTGCAAACATGGTTTTTAAATAATAATTTTTAGTTTATTTAATATCTTTATGACAAATTTGTTTTTTAAATGATATTCAACAAAAAATTTATTAATATGGTACAATGTATTTTTAGATATTAATATGTTATATATATCACAAACTAAAAATTAAGAGGGTAAAATTCATGTCAAATACATTAAAGCGATTTTTGGAGTATGTAAAGGTGGATACTGAATCAGTTTCAGGTTCGGATACTTGTCCAAGCAGTAATAAACAGTTAGACCTTAGTAAAATGCTTGCTAATGAGTTAAATGCGATTGGAGCAAGCAATGTTGAACTAGATGATTATGGTTATGTTTATGCAGAAATTCCAGCTACAACAACTAAAAAAGTACCTACAATAGGTTTTATAGCACATGTAGATACATCGCCAGCAGTATCAGGAAAAGATATTAAGGCACAAATCATTAAAAATTATAATGGAAAAGATATAGTATTAAATAAAGCACTTGATATAGTATTGTCACCGGAGATATTTAAAGATTTATTATGTTATAAAGGGGAGGACTTGGTAGTTACTGATGGAACTACACTTTTAGGTGCTGATGATAAAGCTGGAATAGCAGAAATTATGAGTATGGCAGAATATTTTATATCAAATAAATCAATTTTACATGGAACTATTAAAATTGCATTTACTCCAGATGAAGAAATTGGAAAGGGAGCTGACTTTTTTGACATTAATAAATTTGGAGCAGATTTTGCTTATACAATAGATGGCGGAAAGATAGGTGAGTTGGAGTATGAAAATTTTAATGCCGCCGGAGCAGAACTTACTGTAAATGGTGTTAGTGTTCATCCTGGCTCATCTAAAGGAATGATGAAGAATGCTATATTAATGGCAATGGAATTTCAAAATATGCTTCCTGTATTTGATAATCCTATGCACACTGAAGAGTATGAGGGATTTTATCATTTAGACAAAATAGAAGGTAATGTAGAAAAAGTTATTTGTGATTATATTATAAGGGATCATGATAGGAATAAATTTGAAAATAAAAAAGCATTATTTATTAAAATTTCAGAGTTTTTAAATGAAAAATATGGAAAAAATTCTTTTATAATAAATATGGAAGATAATTATTATAATATGCGTGAGATGATAGAACCGCATATGGAAATTATTGAATTAGTAAAAACAACTATGTTAAATATGGGGATAGAACCTATTATTAAACCTATTAGGGGCGGTACTGATGGTTCTAAATTATCATTTATGGGGCTTCCATGTCCTAATATATGTGCAGGCGGCCATAATTTTCATGGCAAGTTTGAGTATATTTCCGTACATTCTATGGATAAAATCACAGAGTTATTGATTAATGTAGTAAAAAATCTTGAAAAACAAACATAATAGTGATAACTAAGAGCTGTATTAGTTATTACTTATAAACTTTATTATTTATTAAATCTTTAAGGTATTATATATAATATTATTAAACTTAATCCCTTTAATTATTGCAATAACAAAGGTATTTATGATTAAAAATACAAATGATATTCATAAAATTAATATTAAATAATAAAAGTTATAATTATGGTAGAGTATACTTTGAAATAATAATGTTATTAATGATTAATTTTAAAATTAACATACTTGTATAGCATATATAAAAGAGTGTGAAAATTTGAAAAATATGCTATAATATTAAAAAATAACCTTACTTTAACGGAAGGAGTGATTATATATGAAAATGGTATATGCAATAGTTCGAGATGAAGATGGAAACAGAGTAATGTCAAAACTAAATAAATGCGGATTTTCAGTTACTAAATTAGCAACAACGGGTGGGTTTTTACGTTCTGGAAACACTACACTTATAAGTGGTGTGGAAGATGATAAGGTAGATGAAGCTATTAGTGTAATAAAAAAGGAATGTGAAACTAGAAAACAAGTTGTTGTTACATCTTCTCCAATGGTAGGAATAGGCAATTATACATCTATACCTGTGACTGTAGATGTTGGAGGTGCTACAATTTTTGTTATGGATATTGAGAAATTTGAAAAAATTTAAGTTGACAGTATTTTCAATAAATGATATTATTAAAAAGTATGCCGCACAGTGAGGTTATAAGTGTTCAAATAGTTGAACCACCATAACTGGCGAGTAATGATAATAGGAGGTGCCATATGTACGCAATTATAGCAACAGGCGGTAAGCAGTACAAAGTAGCAGAAGGCGATATTGTTAGAGTTGAAAAACTTGATGTTAAAGACGGTGATACAATATCATTTGACCAAGTTCTTGCTGTTAATAATGGTTCATTGGTTGTAGGTCAGCCAACAGTAGCTGGAGCTACAGTTTCTGCAACTGTTATGACTAACGGTAAGGCTAGGAAGATTGTTGTATACAAGTATAAGAGAAAGTCTGGATATCATAAGAAAAACGGACATAGACAACAGTTTACTCAGATTAAAATCGACAAGATTAACGCATAATAACAGTTATGGTAAATGCAACTTTTGTTAAAGACTCTAAAGATAATATTATAGAATTTAGAATTTTAGGTCATGCAGGTTTTGCTGAACATGGAAGTGATATAGTATGTGCGGCTGTTTCAGTGTTAGCACTTAATACTATTAATTCTATTGAAAAGTTTAGCAATTCATCTTTTAAGGGTGAAGCAGATGATGGCTTGGTTAGATTTGAATTTATAAGTGATATAGATACAGAGTCAAGTGTGCTTGTTAATTCTTTATTATTAGGTTTACAATCTATAGAAGAAGAATACGGCACTAAGTATATAAAAATTAGATTTGAGGAGGTGTAAGTTATGTTTAAGATGAACCTTCAATTATTCGCTCATAAAAAGGGTGTTGGTTCTACTAAAAACGGTAGAGATTCAGAATCAAAACGTTTAGGTGCTAAGAGAGCAGATGGACAGTTTGTAAAAGCTGGAAACATACTTTACAGACAACGTGGAACAAAGATTCATCCAGGTGTTAATGTAGGTCGCGGTGGCGATGATACATTATTTGCCTTAGTTGATGGTGTTGTACGTTTTGAGAGAAAAGGTAGAGACAAGAAGCAGGTTTCTATTCGTCCAAGAGCAATCAACGAATAATAACTAGAATTTAGGGGGCTTCATACATTTTTTAGTGTATGAAGCCTTTTTCTAAATTAAGATATAAAAATTAAATACAGGAAAAAATAGATAGTAATTAATTAATTTAATAAAGGAAATTTAAAGGTTAATTATAGAAAATTAGTTAAATAGTACGTAATAAATTATTAGTATAAAATTGTATGATATGTATATGCTGAATAATAAATACAAAAGTTTTTTAAGTATAAGTGTATTCTTGATGATAAATATAAAAGTCTTTTAAGATATTATATTCTGAATGATGAATATAAAAATTTTTTAAGATATTATTATTCTGAATGATAAATATAAAAATCTTTTAAGATATTATATTCTGAATGATAAATATAAAAATCTTTTAAGATATTATATTCTGAATAATGAATACAAAAGATTTTTAAGTATAGAATATTCTGGATAATAAATATAAAAATCTTTCAAGATAGTATATGCTAGATAATTAATACAAAAATTGTATAAAATAGTATACATATAAATATTTAATATAAATAAATTAAACAGAAAGTAATTTGAAAGGTTATTGGTGAAATAATGTTTGCAGATAGTGCAAAAATACTTATAAGGTCTGGAGCTGGAGGCGATGGACATGTTAGTTTTAGACGTGAACTATATGTGCCGGCGGGCGGTCCAGACGGTGGTGATGGAGGTCGTGGCGGTGATATTATTTTTGAAGTTGAAGAAGGCCTTAATACCTTATCAGCTTTCCGTCATTTGAGAAAATATCTTGCCAAGTCAGGTGAGGCAGGCGGTAAAAAACGTTGTCATGGTGCTGATGCAGATGACCTTATAATAAAAGTACCTGAAGGTACAGTTATTAAAGAAGAGGAAACAGGAAAAGTAGTAGCAGATATGTCAGGTGAAAATCGCAGGCAGATAGTGTTAAAAGGAGGTCGCGGCGGCTGGGGAAATATGCACTATGCTACACCAACTATGCAGGCACCAAAATATGCACAGCCAGGAAAAGCAGGATTGGAATTATCTGTAATACTTGAACTTAAAGTTATAGCAGATGTGGGACTTGTAGGTTATCCTAATGTAGGTAAATCTACATTATTATCAAGAGTAACAAATGCAAGACCTAAAATTGCCAACTACCATTTTACAACACTTAATCCTAATTTAGGTGTAGTAGATTTGGGGGAAGGTGCAGGTTTTGTTATAGCTGATATTCCTGGACTTATAGAAGGTGCTTCAGATGGTATTGGTTTAGGACATCAATTTCTTCGTCACATAGAAAGAACTAAAGTTTTGGTTCATATAGTAGATGCGGCATCTACAGAAGGACGAAACCCGATAGAAGATATTGAAATTATAAATGCGGAACTTGCAGCATATAATAAAGAACTATCAGAAAGACCTTGGATTATAGTTGCTAATAAAATAGATGCTATTTATACAGAAGATGAAGACCCTGTAGAGGTGATTAGAAACAGGTTTGAGCCTGAGGGGGTAAAAGTATTTGCTATTTCTGCTGTAAGTGGGCAAGGCGTAAAGGAACTTTTGTATCATATTAATGAAATTCTTAAGACAATGGATAATAAAACAGTTGTATTTGAACAAGAATTTTTCCCTGAATTACAAATAGATAAGGAACTTCCATATACGGTGCAAAAGATAAATAATGATTTATATTCTGTAGAAGGTCCTAGAATTGAAAGAATGCTTGGATATACAAATCTTGATTCAGAAAAAGGTTTTGATTTCTTCCAAAAATTCTTAAAAATTAATGGAATTCTTGATGAATTAGTAGCACTTGGAATTGAAGATGGAGATACAGTTAAGATATATGGATTTGAATTTGATTATTACAAATAATTAATATTTATTTTGTTTTTATAATAGTGACATGTATGTATTTTATTATCATATGATAATGTTTATATATTTGTCACTAAGTAATTACAGATAAAAAATAACAATAGAATATATACTGCTGAAAATTGTATATAGAAAAGAAATAGCATATATTGTTATTAATAACTATATAAAATATATTAATCAAATTTAAGTGTAACATAAAAATAGAATGGAGAATATTATGAATAGCAGGCAAAGAGCATACCTTAGAAGTTTAGCTTCAACATTAGAACCTATATTTCAAATTGGAAAATCTGGTTTGACACCAGAAATTACAGAAGCTATTGCAGAAACTTTAGGAAATAAGGAACTTATAAAGATAAATGTTTTAAAAAATTGTTTAGATGAACCAAAAGGTATTGGGCAGATGTTAGCAGAAAGAACTCAATCTGTATTGGTAACAGTTATCGGCAAAAAAATCGTACTCTATAAAGAATCAAAAGATAAAAAGAAAATAGAACTGCCAAAATAATAAAATTGAGGTGCGCAATGGAAAAAATAGGTATTATGGGAGGTACATTTGATCCTATACATATGGCACATTTAGTTTTAGCTATGCAGTGTGCAGATGATTTTAAATTAGATAAAGTTATATTTATTCCTACAGGACAGCCGCCACATAAATCAAACCGCAAGGTTTCATTGTCATTGCATAGAGGTAATATGACCAAGATTGCAATAGATGACAATGATAAGTTTATATATTCAGACATTGAAATTAATCGAATAGGAGATACATATACAGCCGAAACTTTAGAAGAACTTCATAATACATATAATAATGCTGAGTTTTATTTTATAATGGGAGCTGATTCATTTATGTATTTGGATAAATGGTTCAATCCTGAAAAAATAATAAAGTTATCAAAAATTATAGTAGCAGGCAGAGATGATATAGGTGAAGATATGTTGTTAAACAAAGGAAATGAATTAAAATCTAAATTTGGCGGAGAATTTCATATTATTAGAACACCAAATTTAGAGATTTCTTCTAATATGTTAAGAGCAAATATATCTGCTGGAAAATCAATACAGTATTATGTGACAAATAAAGTTTATAAATATATTAAAGAAAATAAATTGTATTTGTGATATATTTTAATTAAATAAACAGGAGTCAGTTATATGTATTATAATATTTCTCAAATTAGAAAAATACTTAAAAATTATTTAGATACTGTAAGGTATGAGCATAGTTTGAGCGTTTCTTTTATGTGTATAGCTCTAGCTATGAAATATGAAGTTGACATAGAGAAAGCAGAACTTGCAGGGCTATTACATGATTGTGCAAAGCATTATGATACAGAAACAATAAAAAATAAATGTATTAAGAATAATATGAACATAAACGAATATGAATTAGAAAATCTTGAGTTATTACATGCAAAACTTGGGGCTTTTATGGCTGTAAATGAATTTAATATTCAGGATATAGAAATTATCAATGCAATTTTACATCATACTACTGGAAAAGCTGAAATGTCACGTTTGGAACAAATTGTATATGTGGCAGATTATATTGAACCTAGAAGAGATAAGGCAAAGCGTTTACCAGAACTTAGAAAACTGGCGTTTGAAAATCTGGATTTAGTGACAGCTTACATCATGAATGATACACTTAAATATTTGGAAGATAAAAATATTAGATTAGATATTAAGACAAGGAAAGCATATGAGTATTATATGAATATTGTAAGGCTGGAAAAATAAAATAGATATATACAGCAAATATTGTAAAAAAATATGATAATTTATAATTATTGATATTATAGATTAAATTTAGTAAGAATTATGTCAAAAGGAGACAAAACAAATGGATAAAAGTTCAAAACAAATGGTAAGGATAGCATATGATGCGTTAAGCGATAAAAAGGGTGAAGAAATAAAAATAATAGATATTTCAGCAGTAAGCGTAATTGCAGATTATTTTGTAATTGCAAGTGCTAGTAACCATAGTCAATTACAGGCATTAGTAGATGAGGCTCAAGATAAACTTTTTAAAGCAGGTTATGAAATGCGTCAGCTTGAGGGTTATCATAACAATAATTGGGTATTGATAGATTTTAATGATATAATTATTCATATTTTTATAAAAGAAGATAGATCTTTTTATGATTTGGAAAGACTTTGGAAAGATGGTAAAATTATCGAAATAGATGCATTATAATTTATATTTTAGACCTTTACTACTCCATAATATGATTTCTTGTATTTAACAAAGTAAAGGTATGATAAGTGAAGCTGGTATGTTATAAAAAGAAATGAATACTATCATAAATAATTAAAAATATACAATTAGGATTATTGAATGGAGGAATAGACAATGAATAATAATGAAGATACTTCCAAAGAAGTTGTTTCAAAAAATTTTATTGAGCAGATTATTGAAAAGGATTTGGCTGATGGTGTTTGCGATGTTATTAAAACTAGATTTCCGCCAGAACCTAATGGATATTTGCATATAGGTCATGCAAAATCAATTTTACTTAATTATGGTTTAGCTACTAAGTATAATGGACAATTTAATATGCGTTTTGATGATACTAATCCAACTAAGGAGAAAGTAGAATTTGTAGAGTCTATACTAGAAGATATTAAATGGCTTGGCGCTAAATGGGAAGATAGATTATTTTTTGCATCAGACTATTTTCATACTATGTATGAATGTGCTGTAAAGTTAATTAAAAATGGAAAAGCATATGTTTGTAATCTTAATGCAGAGCAGATGAGAGAATATAGGGGTACACTTACAGAAGTAGGGAAAAATAGTCCTTTTAGAGAAAGAAGCATAGAAGAAAATTTAATCCTTTTTGAAAAGATGAAAAATGGTGAATTTAAGGATGGAACTTGCGTACTTCGTGCCAAAATAGACATGTCATCTCCTAATATTAATATGAGAGATCCTATTATTTATAGAGTTGCTCATATAAGTCACCATAACACAGGTGATGAATGGTGCATTTATCCGATGTATGACTTTGCACATCCAATAGAAGATGCAGTTGAACATATTACACATTCTATATGTACACTGGAATTTGAAGACCATAGACCACTTTATGACTGGGTTGTAAGAGAGTGTGGATTTGAAAATCCTCCTAAACAAATAGAATTTGCCAAACTTTATTTAACTAATGTTATCACAGGTAAAAGATATATTAAGCAGCTTGTAGATGACAAAATAGTAGATGGTTGGGATGATCCTAGATTAGTATCACTAAGTGCACTTAGAAGACGTGGTTTTACTCCTGAATCTATACGAATGTTTGTAGAAATGGTTGGAGTATCTAAGAGTAATTCATCAGTGGATTATGCTATGCTTGAATATTGTATAAGAGAGGATTTAAAACTTAAAAAGAAACGAATGATGGCAGTTTTAGACCCTATAAAATTAATAATAGATAATTATCCAGAAGGACAAATTGAATATATGTCTGCTGCTAATAATCAAGAAAATGCAGAACTTGGTGATAGGACAATTCCATTTGGCAGAGAATTATATATAGAAAGAGAAGACTTTATGGAAGAACCAATCAAAAAGTATTTTAGATTGTTTCCAGGAAATGAAGTTCGTTTAATGAATGCATATTTTGTAACATGTACTAATTGTGAAAAAGATGAAAATGGCAATGTTACAGTTGTTCATGCAACATATGACAAAGAAACACGCAGCGGCTCTGGTTTTAATGCAAGGAAAGTTAAGGGTACCATTCATTGGGTTGAAGCAAGTACAGCCATAGAAGCAGAAGTTCGATTATATGAAAATATTATAAATAATGAACAGTGTGAGTCTAATGAAAATAACTCACTTAATCTCAATCCAAACTCACTTATAGTTCTTGAAAAATGCTATTTAGAACCAAATTTTAATGGTGTTAAAAAGTTTGATAGCTTTCAATTTGTTCGTAATGGCTTTTTCTGTGTAGACAGCAAGGATTCTACTGATAATAATCTAGTGTTTAATAGAATTGTATCATTAAAAAGCTCATTTAAGCTGCCTAAATAATATTTATTCAAATTATAAGTATAATTTTGTAACTTTTATACGATTTGTCATTTAGTGAAATATAAAAGGATTACCATAAATCATTTGGATATTTTTAGTAAATATTAAAAATATAAGCCTAATTATTATTAAACATATGAATAAATTGTAATTTAAAAAGTAATAAAATATACAATATTAAAAAGCTGAGAAAAAACAAGTATAAAGTAGAAAACTGAAGAAAAATAGGAAAAAACAAATAAAATTAAAGAAATACGCAACTAAACAAGACTTGCAATTAAAAGTTAAATTGAATATATTAATTATAATATTTATTAGCACTCAATATAGAAGAGTGCTAATAAATTATAGGAAATGTGCAAACAGTATTAAAATACTGTGAATTTATAATTAAAATGATAAATACAATATTAAGGAGGAATTACAAAATGAAGTTAGTACCATTAGGAGACAGAGTTATTTTAAAACAATTAGTTGCTGAGGAAACTACAAAGTCAGGTATTGTATTGCCAGGGACTGCACAGGAAAAACCAATGCAGGCAGAGGTAGTAGCAGTGGGTCCTGGAGGTCTTGTAGATGGTAAAGATGTAGCTATGCAGGTTAAAGAGGGCGATTTAGTTATATATTCTAAATATGCTGGAACAGAAGTTAAACTTGAAGGTGACGAATATATAGTTGTTAAACAAAATGATATTTTAGCAATTGTTGAATAATTATAATATTAGATATAATATATGAGTTTTAATATATCTAATCATTAATGCATTTAAAATAATAATGAATATATATTTTAGTATTATTAATGGCATTAACTAAGGTATTATTTTTGAATATAGATTAGTAAATACTTATCATAATACTTTATACATTATTTGAAGAAGTATGCGATAAGTGTATATATTATATATAACTTAATATAACATCTTATTTAGTTTATAATTTTGGAGATTTTTCTGAATAATAACAATTTTGTATAAAAATATAAGAATAATCAAAAATTTAATGATAATTATATTAAAATAGAACTAATAAATCAGATTTTAGGAGGAATGTAAAATGGCAAAAGAACTTAAATATGGAGCAGAAGCAAGAGCAGCACTTGAAGCAGGGGTTGATAAATTAGCAAATACAGTTAGAGTAACACTTGGACCAAAAGGAAGAAATGTAGTGCTTGATAAATCTTATGGTGCACCACTTATAACTAATGATGGTGTAACTATTGCTAAAGAAATTGAATTAGAAGATGCATTTGAAAATATGGGAGCACAGTTAGTTAAAGAAGTTGCTACTAAAACTAATGATGTAGCAGGTGACGGAACTACTACAGCAACAGTCCTTGCACAAGCTATGATTCATGAAGGAATGAAAAACCTTGCAGCAGGAGCTAATCCTATCATACTTAGAAAGGGAATGAGAAAAGCTGTAGATGTGGCTGTAGACGCTATTGCGGGCATGAGCAGTGCAGTTACTGGCAAAGAGCATATTGCTAAAGTTGCGGCTATTTCATCAGGAGATGAATCTGTAGGTTTACTTGTAGCAGAAGCTATGGACAAAGTTACACAAAATGGTGTAATTACTATTGAAGAATCTAAGACTATGAAAACAGAATTGGACTTAGTTGAAGGTATGCAGTTTGATAGAGGGTATGTATCAGCATATATGTCTACTGATATGGAGAAAATGGTAGCAGAGCTTGACAATCCATATATTCTCATTACAGATAAAAAAATCAGTAATATTCAAGAAATTTTACCAGTACTTGAACAAATCGTACAATCAGGTGCTAAACTTCTTATAATAGCAGAAGATGTAGAAGGTGAAGCACTTACTACACTAATTGTCAATAAATTAAGAGGTACTTTTAATGTAGTAGCTGTTAAAGCTCCAGGATATGGTGACAGAAGAAAAGAAATGCTTAAAGATATAGCTATTCTTACTGGAGGAACTGTTGTTTCTGAAGAACTTGGACTTGACCTTAAAGAAACTACTATGGAACAGCTAGGACGTGCTAAGTCAGTTAGAATTGAAAAAGAAAATACTATTATTGTAGACGGTGAAGGAACTAAATCTGATATTGAAGCTAGAATTTCACAAATCAAGACACAGATTGACGAAACTACTTCAGAGTTTGATAAAGAAAAACTTCAAGAAAGACTTGCTAAACTTTCAGGCGGTGTTGCGGTTATTCGTGTAGGGGCTGCTACAGAAACAGAGATGAAAGAAGCTAAACTACGTATGGAAGATGCACTTGCAGCTACTAGAGCAGCAGTAGAAGAAGGTATTATTGCAGGCGGCGGTTCTGCTTATATTCATGCAGCAAAAGATATTGAAGCTATGCTTGATACTCTTGAAGGTGATGAAAGAACAGGAGCAAGAATAATACTTAAAGCACTTGCAGCTCCTCTTTATCATATTGCTGGAAATGCTGGACTTGAAGGTGCAGTTATTATTAATAAAGTAAAAGAATTAAAACCAGGAATGGGATTTGATGCATATAAAGAAGAATATGTAGATATGGTAATAGCAGGTATTTTAGATCCAGCTAAAGTTTCAAGAAGTGCATTACAAAATGCGGCAAGTGTTGCGTCAACATTATTGACTACAGAATCAGTAGTTGCAAATATCAAAGAGGAAACACCTATGGCACCAGCAGGTGGTCCAGGAATGGGAATGATGTAGTAGAAAAATGCATAAGCTGTAAAGTATAAGAGTATTATATTTGAAATGTTTTACTAAAAATTAAAGTGGGGGTGTGAAAACATCCCTATTTTAATTTATAATAAAATTATTATTATAACAAATATTAATTGTTATCTTATTTGTATTAAAAAATATTTGAAATTTATGCTAAATTTAATATTTTGATTGGATTTTTATATAAAATAGATTATTGTTTGGAAAATTCTTATTAATTGTTGAATTTAATAAGAATATACTTGCATTATTAGTTAGTATATGTGAAAATATAAGAGGTTGTATATAAATTAAGATTAAGAAAGGGATTGAATATTTATGAATGATGTTTATGCAGAATGGCTTGTAAAAAGAAAGGCTCCAGTTTATAGCGGTGCTATTATTCCATTAGCTGTAGTATTAGGGTGTATAATGTTTTTTCTGACTTTTGTACTTGGTTATATTGGATTTATACTTATAGTAGGAGTGGGTGTAGCTGCATACTTTTTAAATATAAATTCAAAAGTAGAATATGAATATATAACAGTTGTAGACCAGCTTACAATAGATAAGATTTTGGGACAGTCACGTCGCAAAAGGATCATGACATGTGAAATGGAAAAGGTGGCTATAATAGCACCAGAGGACTCATATCTTATTGGTGAACATGTAGGAAACCAAGCTAAGATTAAAGATTTTAGTTCAAACGACAGTAATAAAAAGAAATATACAATAGTATATAAAGAAGGAACTGAAACTATTAAGATATTAATTGAGCCAGGAGAAAAGATGATTAATTGCCTTAAGCAAATGGCACCAAGAAAAATGAATATTTAGATATATGTATAATAATAAATAATTATATACATAAGGAAAATAAATTGTTAGATATTTATAAAGTGAAAAAATTGTAAAATCATAACAATATTTAATTAAAAATAAAATGTCCAAAAAGTGCATGAAATTAATTAAAATTTTATGTACTTTTTTTATAGAAATAATAGTTTTTTCGTTTGACATTGATTATGCTTTTTGATACACTAAATCTTAATATTTAAAGGGCTTGTATTTAACATTAAACTATTATTGTAGTGAAGAAAGAGAGGATTATAAAATGGGTAAAATCATTGGCGAAGGAATTACATTTGATGATGTGCTGCTAGTTCCTGCGTATTCAGAAATTATTCCAAATCAGGTGGATTTAACTACTAATATTACTAAGGGGATTAAACTTAATATTCCTATTATGAGTGCAGGTATGGACACTGTTACTGAATCTCGT
>JGI994J12354_10000287_pt1 | contig 49681 bp, 33 predicted proteins | sample IntmicLarv3ML3BL_FD_12354 | JGI IMG/M metagenome (IMG submission 12354) | reverse complement strand
AATAAAAAATGAACAAGTTCATTTTATTCTTCTCTCGGCTTGCACTATATTTGCACCGTTATTAAAGACATTTGATTATGAATATTATTCGATTTTGGTATAGAAATGCTCGTCCGACGGCATTGCCGCAGAGTTTGTTGCCTGCTATTCTGGCTTTTTGCATGGCTTCACGTTATGATGGGTTTTCTATTTACTTGGGAGTGCTTGCAGTGTTTGGGGCTATTATGGGACATTTGAGCCTGAATCTTTTTGATGATTATTTTGACTATAAGGTGCAGAAGACTGATTTCAGAGACCGCATGCAGCATAAAGGTATGCGTGCGCGGATTGCCAAATGTGATTATCTGACCTCAGGAAAGGCCACTATAAAGCAATTACTTGTTGCTTGCGTTATTTTTGGAGCAATAGCACTTTCTGCAGGACTTGTGATTTATCTGTACAGGGGAAACGTGATATTGATACTTGCAGTGTTTGCGGCAATTCTCGGCATATCGTATTCGGGCGCACCTTTGAGGTTGTCGTACCGTGGCTTGGGTGAGTTTGTTATAGGTATAATGTTCGGACCGATGTTGATGACGGGCGTTTTTTATGCTGCGTGCGGAGCATTTAACTGGTCGGTTCTTTTTGTGTCTGTTCCCGTCGGGTTGCTTGTTGCGAATATTGTGTATACACATGCGATTATGGATTATGAACCTGATAAGGAAGTCGGAAAAATGACATTTGCCGTTTTGCTAAAAGATAAAAAACGTATGTTGTTTTGTTTGTTTCTTTTGCTGTCAGGTGCTTTTTCGCTTGTTGTAATAGGCGTTATCGCAGGATACCTGTCTGTATATTATTTGTTTTCGCTTCTGACTATTCCCATGGCTGCGGGCCTTTTTTATCTCGTACGCGAGTTTATCAAAAATCCTGACCGCATTTTCACCCCGCAATTATGGATGGGACCTATGGGTAACTGGAAAAGAATTCAAGCTATCGGCATCGAGTGGTTTATGATTCGTTGGCTGCCGGCGCGTAACCTGATGTCGTTTTTTTGCCTTATAATGATGATTGTAAGCCTGTTAAAATAAAGCCCCTCTCAATCTTCCCCAAGGGGAGAAGTTTGGAAGCTTTAACGATTAAACAGTTAATCAATTAAACGATTAAACAAATAAAAATAAATGAAATCTTTTTTTTATCTGCCATGGTGGTTTTTCAAAGCTAAGTTTCTGGGTGTTAAGCGCCCGTTGCAAACGGTTTTGTTTGTTTCCGATAAATGCAATCTTGCCTGCCGGCATTGTTCCGTTTACCGCACAACTGACCCGAATATAAAAAGTTACGGGCAAATTAAGGAAGAGCTTGAATATTCTTATAAATTGGGTTCACGGTTTGTTGATTTTGAAGGGGGTGAACCGACATTATGGCGCGACGGCGACAAAGATTTGAATAGCTTGATACGCCTGTCGAAAGAGATAGGTTTCTTTTCGGCGACTATTACGACAAATGCATTTCGCCCGTTTACAGGCAGTGAAGCCGATTCTATTTGGGTGAGCCTCGACGGTCTGGGTTCGTTTCATGATGATATTCGCGGAAAAGGTGTTTTTGAGCGGTTAGTAAAACATATTGAAGAGGCAAACCATCCTCATTTAAGCGTAAACATGGTTATAAATAGCCGAAACTACACATCGGTAGAGGAAACAATTGAGTTTGCCAAAAATAATTCCTATATTCAATCGATATCACTGAATTTTCATAATCCGTATACGGGAACGGAACATCTTTTTCTCGATTGGGATACTCGGGCCAAAGTAATAGACTTGATAATCAAAAAGAAAAAAGAAGGTTTTCCAATAATGAACTCTATTTCCGGATTGAAACTGATGAAACACAGCAAGTTTAAAAAACAATGCTGGGTAAGCAATTTCATCCTCTCTGACGGCCGTCGCCTGACTGAATGTGCGGGCAAAACTGCAGGAATATGTGATTCGTGCGGTCTGTCGATGTCTGGCGAAATGCATAGCGTCTTCAGCCTCAAACCCGACACAATCTTTGCAGGAATGAAGTTGAGAATGTAATCACTTTAAGCAAGTTGTTTTCTATTGCCGTTATTCAGCAGAGATGCTGAATAATTGAAATGACTTACTTACAAAACTTTGGGTAGGTTGAACAAGAATTCTAAACCGCCATCTGTTCGATTTTTGGCTACGATTGTTCCTTTGTGAAGCGTAATGGCATTTTTTACGATTGACAGTCCGAGTCCGGAACCGCCCGTGTCGCGTGTCCGGCCTTCGTTTACGCGGTAGAAGCGTTCGAAAAGGCGGTTGAGGTGATAATTGTCAGGTATGCCTGCACCGTTGTCTGCGAAAGAGATATAGTGGAAGTCTTTGTCTTCGTTGTATTTGTTTACCGTTATTGAAATGTTGGTGCCTGCGTAGCGTATTGAGTTGTCTGTCAGGTTGCGGAATATGGAGTATATAAGATTGCGGTTACCGTTTATTGTTACGCCGTCAATATTTTTACATTCGAAGCGTATGTTTTTTTCTTCCAACGGTTTTTCGAGGTCGCTTTTTAGTTCGTCAAGCAGAATCTTTATGCTTATTGGCTCTTTTTGAAATGAGGCGGGAGTTTCTTCTATCTTGGTAATAAGGCTCATATCCTGTATTAATTCGGACAGCACAATCGTTTGTTTGTATGCTTTTGTCACGAATTCCTGTATTTTTTCTTTATTTATTGCATCACCTGAAGCTATTTCGAGGTAACCGCGAATACTTGTTACGGGTGTTCGCAGTTCGTGTGCTATATTTGATGTCATTTCTTGTTTTAGCAAGCGTGTTTTTTCCTGCGACGTAATGTCGTTGATGATGATTTCAAAGCTGCCGTCTTCGAAGATATTAACTTGTAAGTTGAAATGTTTGCCGTGTTTGGATATTTTTGTTTCATAGTACCTGTCATTTTTATCCTGCTTTAGCATTTCAATACTTGGGCTTGTATCCGTTTTCAGCTCCTTTTGCGCTATTCCTGCCAGAAACACCTCAATGTCTTTGAACGATGAATCTGTAAAGATAACCGCAGGGTCTGATGCGGATTCATCAGTGATTATGTTTAGGTATTGTATAAAAAGCCCGTTATAAAAGCCTACTTTCTTGTCTTTTGAGAAAAAGCACAGTCCTTCGCCGGAGCTGTGTACGTGCAGTAACAACTTTTCACGTTCGATGGCAATCTCTTTTTTGCTTTCACGCAGTTGTTCGTAGTTGTCAATAATTTTACGTCCTATCTCTCCAAGCTCATCTTCAGGGAATTCTATCAAAGCACCGGCAGATTTATGTTCTTCTGAAAGTGCGAACTCTTTCAGTTTTTTTATTGATTTTCCAAACCTGTCCGCTATGTAGTTTATGAGAAGAAGGAAGAAAATAAACAGTATGATGATAAAGAATAGAAAAAGGTTGTCCGATTTTAGAAAATTTTGAACATGTACATCATAAGGGAGCGCTACGCGTATGAAAAGATTGTTGCTTCGCTTTGCATAATACAGGTATTTTTGATTGTTTGAGCTTGAGACCCTTATGTGGGAACCACGCCCTTTTGTTTTCGCAAGGGCTATTTCAGGACGTTCGGAGTGGTTTTCGGATAAAGCATCTTCTTCAATAGCGTTATCGTAAACGACATTTCCTTTATGGTCGATTATTGTAATGCGAAGGTTCTTCAATTGAAAATTGAATTGAAAATCGGCCTTAGCCAAAATTGAACGTTCCTTAATATAATAATTAACTAATGAGTCGCTTTCTTTTAAGAAGCAAAATTGAAAATGAGAGGAAGATAGTTGAGCAGTGTCGGTCTCCAATGAGGCAATAATTAACTCAGCATATGCATCAAGTTTCTCTTCCAAGGCTTCGGTTCGGAATTTTCTTTCGCGTGATTGTTCGAAAACGATTATTCCGATTGTGAATAATGTGAATATTATAAAAAAATAGAATGATAGCTTTTGCTTGTATGTCAGTCTCATTTTTCTGTTGTTAATTCAAATCCGTTATAAAGTTTTTATTACTAATTATTTCAAATTTCCATTAATTTAAACCTGTATCCGTAGCCGGAGCGATTGGAAATGAAAGAAGAGTAACCGCCGAGCTTCTTACGGAGGCGGGCGATGTGTACATCTACGGTACGTTCGGTGATGTAAGGTGTCTCCGACCATATATTGTTGATAATATCTTCGCGAGAAAATATCCGTTCCTGATTCTCGACAAGCAATTTGAGCAGCTCGAACTCTGTTTTGGTCAGTAGTATGATTTCATTTCCGACAAAGACCTCTTTTGTTGAAAAATCTATCGAAAAATCCTTATATGCAAATTTTTTTGGTGTTGAGGGAACATCGGGTTTTTGGCGTTTGAGCACTGCTTTTACGCGCGCTGTTACCTCTTTTAACGAGAATGGTTTCGAAATATAATCATCTCCTCCGACTGAAAAGCCTGTGAGCATATCATTTTCCGTGTCCTTTGCAGTGAGGAAAATTATCGGGATGCGGTTGCCGTTGCTACGCAGAGTTTCAGCCATTTGATAACCCGACATGCCTTTCATCATAACATCAAGCAAGATTAGCGAATGTTCTGACGTCAGTTTGCCGAATGCCTCTTCGGCAGACAAGGCACATTCTACCTCGTAACCGTCGTTCGTAAGGTTATACGTAAGAATCTCACATATATCGGCTTCGTCGTCTACTACAAGAATTTTCTGTATCTCCATGATGCTGTTATTTTGTAAAAATATGACAAATATAATGATTTTATCAGCAAGTAACATAATGGTAACTGCAATAAATACATCGCAAAAATATTACATAAAAGTTACCTGTTAGTTGCAAAAATGTTAAGAAACGGTTAAGATTTGCATTTTATAATATTTAATTGCAAGTCTTACCGCCATGCTTCAATACTTTGGCGTCAACATAAAAGACTATCTCTTCCACAATATTACTGCAATGGTCACCGATACGCTCTAACTTGCGTATCAACAGCATCAGCTTCAACCCGCAGCGGATAAGCGATTGTTCTGTTTGCAGGTAATTTGCCAAAATGCTAAGAGAGTTGTGGTAGAGCGTGTCAATCTCATCGTCTTTAGCAAGAATCTTTCCCGAGACATTGGTGTTCTCCGATTCGAGGGCGACATAGCTGTCAGACAACATCGATATGAGCGTCTCGAACATTTTCTCGAGTTGCAGTTCCTCTATAATCTGCGGACTTATCTTTTTACAATCGTCTTCAATTACATGGCGTGCGATACCCTCGGCAAAATCTGCGATGCGTTCGAGAGTGAAGCTAATCTTGATTAACGACAGCACCAATCGCAAATCAACAGCCACAGGGCTATAAAGAGCGATATAGTTTTCGCAGTCGCTGTCTATTTTGAGTTCGAAAGCATCAACGCGTTTTTCGCGACTTGCAATCTCTCTTGCCAAATCAATGTCATTGTTCAGAAAAGCCTGCTTCGACTTTTCAAGTTGGGAAAGAACGAGCTTCCACATCTGGCTTACTTCTTCCTTCAGCGCTTGTAATTCTTTTTCTGTATGTTTCATTTTAATAAATTGAAAGTTGAAAATTAAATGTATCTTTGTTCCAAATATTTATTTTACACATGGAAAATATTGTTGCTATAAAATCGTATAAGTTTGCTTTGAAAATTATTTCTTTATATAAAGTTCTTGCTTTTGAACAAAAGGAAGTTGTTTTGTCAAAACAATTACTAAGAAGTGGTACTGCTGTTGGAGCTCTTGTTATAGAAGCCGAACATGCACAATCGAAATCTGATTTTTTAAACAAAATGAATGTTGCATTGAAAGAAATCAACGAAACCGAATATTGGTTGATGTTATTAAAAGATAGCTCTTTCATTTCTAAAAAGGAATTTGATTCTATTTATACTGATTGTGTTGAATTAATAAAAATACTTGCAAGCATAGTCAAAACAGCTAAAACATCCCTACAAAAATAACTGTCACTCTTTCCATTGTCTTACATTTTCAATTGTTTTGTCTTACATTTTCCATTTTCCATTTTCCATTTTCAATTGTCTAACCGAATCTTCCTGTTATATAGTTTTGAGTTTGTTCGTTGTCGGGATTAAGGAACATCTTTTTTGTTTCGTTGTATTCAATCAGTTCGCCGAGCATGAAGAAGCCTGTCTTGTCGCTGACGCGAGCGGCTTGTTGCATGTTATGGGTTACGATTACAATTGTATATTCTTTTTTCAGTATATGTATAAGCTCTTCAATCTTTGATGTTGAGATTGGGTCGAGTGCCGATGCCGGTTCGTCCATTAATAGTATTGACGGGGAGATGGCTAATGCGCGGGCAATGCACAGGCGTTGTTGTTGTCCTCCCGACAGTTCGAAAGCCGATTTTTTTAATTTATCCTTTACTTCGTCCCAAAGAGCGGCTGCTTTCAGCGATTCTTCTACGCGTGTGGTGATGTACGATTTGTCTCGTATCTCGTTTACCCGCAGGCCATACGCTACGTTTTCGAAAATTGTCTTAGGAAAAGGATTCGGCTTTTGAAATACCATGCCTACCTTTTTTCGTAACTCATCTACCTGTATGGATTTTTGGTAAATATCTTGTCCTTCAATCAAACATTCTCCTGTAAGGCGCGTGTCGTCGATTAAGTCGTTCATTCTGTTGAACAGACGCAGGAATGTTGATTTTCCACAGCCGGATGGACCTATAAATGCTGTTACCGTATTCGCTTTGATATCCATGTTGATGTCTTTCAATGCATGGAAATCACTGTAATAGAAGTTAATGTTTTTTGCTTCAATCATATCAATTGGTTTTTACTTTTCGTCCGAAATATCTTCTTAGAGTTGTAGCGAGAATGTTCATTAACAGAACTATAGCAATCAGTACTAATGCTGTTCCGTATGCGATAGGGCGTGAGGCTTCTATGTCTGTCCCGCTTGTGGCTATCACATACAGATGGTATGGGAGTGCCATGACCTGGTCGAAAATACTTTCGGGCAGTTTTGGGAGGAAATAGGCTGCCACAGTAAAGAGGATAGGAGCCGTTTCACCGGAAACTCTTCCTATGGAGAGTATCAATCCTGTTATTATATTAGGAAAGGCCATAGGCAGTATAACGCGCCATATTGTTTGCAGTTTGCTTGCGCCCAACGCAAGGCTGCCGGTGCGGAAAGAGTTTGGAATTGCTTTCAGGGCTTCTTCCGTGGTGCGGATTATCAGTGGCAAGACCAACAATCCGAGAGTGCATGAACCGGCAATTATTGAATCTCCGAAACCGAGCGTGTTGACAAACAGAGCCATGCCGAACAAACCGAAAACTATTGAAGGGATGCTTCCGAGGTTGTTTGTCATTATACGGATAAAACGTACTATCCAACCGTTTCCTGCATATTCGTTCATGTAAATGGCAGACATAACACCTATGGGAAACGCTAAAACAACACTTCCGCATATAAGACAAAGTGTACCGACAATAGCAGGAAATATTCCGCCGGCAGTCATTCCTTCGGCAGGTGCCGTCGTCAGGAATTCCCAACTGATAACACCTATTCCGTTATAAATAATAAATCCGAGTATCCAGAACAGGATTCCTACAACTACTAATCCCAATAATCTGAATACGATGAAAGCAATATTTTGTGTCGTTTTTTTATTCATAACCCTTTGTTGTTCTGTTGTTTTGATATGAATTCTGCCGATGCACTGATAATGATTGTGATAACAAACAGGATACAGCCTAACATGAATAGCGATTGATAGTGCGCTCCTCCGGCGGGTGCTTCGCCAAGTTCTGCAGCTATTGTTGCGGGAATCGTTCGTATGGCTTGAAACAGGGAGGTGGGCATTACGGCAGCATTTCCCGTTACCATAAGCACGGCCATTGTTTCTCCTACTGCTCTACCTATCCCTAATACAACGGCGGCCATTATACCTGATGACGCGTATGGAACAATTACTCTGTAGACTGTTTGCCAACGGGTGGCACCTAATGCAAGGCTTGCTTCGCGCATTGCTCGCGGAGTGCCACGCATCGCATCTTCGGCAATTGTGATGATAGTAGGGAGTGCCATTATTGCAAGTACGATGCTGCCGGCAAAAGCTGTTTCACCAACAGGCAGATTGAACGATTTTTGAATAAGCGGAACTAATACAACAAGCCCGAAGAACCCGTATACAACCGACGGAATACCTGCAAGCAGTTCTATGGCAGGCTTCAACAGTTTACGAATGCGTTCGTTTGCCAATTCCGACATATATATAGCAACACCCAATCCTAACGGAAGAGCAATGAGAATAGCGAATATACTTACTAACAATGTGCCTAATATCAGCGGCAGTACTCCAAACTGAGGTGACGGAGTAGCCGTCGGCAACCAATCTTTGCCTCCAAAGAAGTTCAATATATCGATAGTTTCAACCGGCATAATTTTGATATCGGGGTTTTCTTCGGGAATATATTGTTCCGGAAGATAAGCTATAATACCGGGATTTTGAGCAATCACCTCTCCGAGTTTTTCAGGCAGTAATGCATAATCTTCTCCGAATTCTTCTTCTGAATAGAGAGAGAAAATCTCATCGAAACGGAATGGAAATATTTCGTCATTGTCTGTTTTGCTGCTGTTAACTTCGCTCCAGAGGGTTATTTCCTGATCGAATATTTTCTTTATTTGCTGCGGAGACAATCGTTCGATGTTGTTTGATGAATGAACGCAAAGAGAATAGCCTTTCTCAACAGAAGGGCTATTAAATAACCCAAGGCCTTCTTTGAATAGAAATATAATGATAAGTAATATAGTAAGGCTGGTGACACTACCGCTGAATGTCAGTATCACTCTCGCTATTCGTTCTGAAATTTTTTTTATAGATATCACTTTATATATTTTTTAGGTTACACTTGGACACTTTTATCTCCACTCTCCATTCTTGTAGCTCTTCATTTTCAATTTTAACTCCGTTGAAACACCTCACGCTCGGCAAAGGCAAGCGAGCTTACCTTTGCTCTCACTTAATCGGTGTTTTCAATTTATTGAAATGAACCCTATTTCCGAAACAATTTTTTGCCCTTTATCTGATAAGACATAATCGATAAAAGCTTTTACTTTACTTTCCGAAGCTGTGTCATAATAATAGAATAGGGGGCGGACAATGGGGTATGTTTCGTTTTTTGCGTTTACGACTGTCGGTTCAACGAATGTTTTGCCGTTGTCGTACGATACATGTACAGCTTTTACATCTTTATTAAGATAAGCCAATCCTACATAGCCGATAGCACCTTTTGTCTGGCTGATAGATTGGATGATGGCACCTGTAGCGGGCATACTCATGATGCCCGACATGTAGTTCTTATTTTTCAGTACGCTTTCCTTGAAAAACTCGTATGTGCCGGATGATGTCTCGCGAGCGTAGGGGATAACGGGCATATCCGCACCACCTACTTCTTTCCAGTTCTTTATTTTTCCTGTGAACATACCTTCAAGTTGTTCGCGCGTAAGGTTTTTGATATTGTTTGATGTATGTACAACAACAGCTAACGCATCATAAGCAGCCGTTACCTCTTTAACCGTTTTACCTTTTTCTTTCAGTTTATTCCTTTCATCGAATTTTATTTTACGAGATAGTTGTGCAAGTTCCGTCGTTCCTTCAAGCAGAGCTGTTATACCGACACCACTTCCACCACCGGTTACCGTAACCGTACTTGACGGGTTTGACTTCATGTATTCTTCCGCAGCCTTCTGTGATAGTGGCAGCATCGTATCAGAGCCTTTTATACGTTGAGCCTGCATACTGCACGAAATTGCGATTATTACCGCCATTGCAAAAATTGTTTTCTTCATTTTTTTTATTTTAAAATTCGTACAGCAAAAGTATTGCCCGTTAGTTACAGGAGTTATACTTATTTGTTACGTTTTTATTAATAATATTTTATGCATATATTAATTAATGTTAAACTGATTATTCTTTTTTCACAAAACGAATAATTAATTAAGTTTTTATCTTACTTTTACGACTATATTTTTTTTAATTGGCAAACATCATAAAAACCTTTATAAAAAATACGAAAAACATATTATAAAAAATCACATACATCAAATGATAATATAAAAACCATGAAAAAGACAGTATTTTTATTTTTATTCGTATTCTGTTCACTATCAGTGACTAATGCGCAAGGTGTCGGCGCTAAGCCGGAGTATATTAAAGCCATTACATCCGAATGGAAGGGTGAACGTTTCCCTGACGGACGGCCAAGAATCCCTGATGAACTATTGGAAAGAGCAAAAAATGTCGCTATTGAAGCATTATGGGGCTCGCTTCGCAATGTGCGCGTCGAAGGTCAACCTGGCAGTTATAATAATCAATATCAGGGAGAATGGTATATTGTACATCCCGAACAAGCGATGTCGGGCCGTGCCGTAACTGCACAGTATATGCCTTCACGACCGGATTTGGAGGCTTATGTAAAGGAGCAAGGCAAGCTTGAAGGACGCGCTCAACAGGGAGCTAACAACTCATGGCCTATAGACGTTTTGGTTGAAGGTGATATTTATGTGGCCGACGGTTTCGGGAAAATAGTTGACGGCACATTGATTGGCGATAATCTGGCGAACGCGATATATCGGAATTCAAAGAGAGGGGTAATTTTTTACGGCAGTGTGAGAGATGAAGAAGGTATTGCCTTAGTGGATGGTTTTAACGCATGGGTATTGGGAACCGATCCTTCATATATAATGGGAATGACGATCACAACAATCAATCAACCCGTCAGAATAGGAAGGGCGACTTGTCTGCCCGGCGACCTCGTGGTAGCTAAAAAGTACGGAGTTATATTTATTCCCGCTCATCTTGCTGAGCAGGTGATCATGGCAGCCGAGGTGACTGAACTGCGCGACCGTTTCGGTTGGCAACGACTTCGTGAAGGTAAATATTTGCCCGGACAAATAGATAGCCGCTGGTCGGACGAAATTAGAGCCGATTTCAGAGAGTGGTTGAATCAATATCCCAAACTGCCGATGCCAAAAGCCGAATTAGACGAGTATTTGAATAATAATCGTTCCTGGTAAACTATCTTTTTGTCATAAAAAACACCACAAAAACCTTAAATAATTATCATCATGAGCAGTGAAATAAAAAAGATTCTCGAGAAAGAGAAGATGCGGGAGAACATTGAGAATGAGCCTGCGGAACAAACGAAGCCTGCCGCCGAAGAAAACGGCCGTCGGAGTTTTCTTAAGAAAGCCGCTTTGGGCGGATTAACCTTGGGGGGTATGATAACTGCTTCTATAGAAGATACTTTAGCGTTCACTACACAGAACGTAAAAAGAGCTTCTTCGCCGTCAGAACTGAAAATTACCGACATGCGCGTAGCAGGCAGGATTATTAAAATTTATACTAATCAGGATATATACGGGCTTGGCGAGGTTCGTGATGCAGCCGACCCTCGTTACGCGCTGATTTTAAAGAGCCGTATACTCGGTTTGAATCCCTGCAACGTCGAAATGGTTTTTAAGATTATCCGCCAATTTGGATATCACGGACGTCAGGGCGGCGGTGTATGCGCCGTTGAAATGGCTCTGTGGGATTTATGCGGCAAGGCCTACGGCGTTCCTGCTTGGCAGTTGTTAGGTGGTCGCTACCGCGACAAAATACGCCTTTATGCCGATACCCCTGACAGAGGTGGTCCCGATGCCATAGCGGCAGCCATAAAGAACAGAATGGAAGTACAAGGTTTTACATGGTTAAAGATGGATCTCGGTATTCATCTTGTGCCCGATGGCGATAAAAACATAGTCAACAGTAAATTCTGGGACGGAGCGAAAGGTCAGTACGATATGAGGGAATACATGGGATACGGTTGGAGGGAACATCCTTTCACACAAGTGCAGTTAACCGAAAAAGCTTGTGAAGAACTGGCGGCTATTGTAGAAAATGTACGTAACATTACCGGATATGAAATACCTCTTTCAACTGACCACTACGGGCATTTCGATATCAATAACACCATCCGTATGGGCAGAGCTTTGGAAAAGTACAGACTGGCATGGCTCGAAGATGTTGTCGAATGGTATAACTTCGCTGACCAGAAAACAGTCAGGGATGCTCTTGAAACACCTATATGCAACGGTGAAGATATCTACGGACTAAGAGGTCCCGGCTTAGCTTTGGGTTTCAAAGATATGATAGACGCAAAGTGTGTTGATATCATTCATCCCGACCTCGCTACGTCAGGCGGATTGTTGGAAACAAAGAGAATCGGCGATTACGCCCAGGAAGCAGGTGTAGCGATGGCTATGCACCAGGCGGGAACACCTGTTTGCTTAATGGCAAATGTGCATTGCGCGGCAGCTACAGAAAATTTCCTCGCGCTCGAACATCATAATGTTGATACCCCTTGGTGGGAATCGTTAGTGAAGATGACCGGTTCGCAACCAATGATTACGAAAGGATATGCTCCTGTTCCGCTTGATTCTCCGGGATTGGGAATCGAACTGAACGATGAAGCCATAAAGGAACATTATCTTCCGCGCAATAATAAGTCGTTCTTTGAACCGACGGAGGAATGGAACAACAAGAATTCACACGACAGATTATGGAGTTAACAAGATGATTCAATGAAAAAGATTAACATCTATAAAATACTGATTGCTTGTTCGGCGTTATTGTTCATCATCTCTATTGTGATGATATGTTTCGGGAAAATTGCGGAGGCAGGGCCTCTTGTAGTCGGACTCTTTATGTGTCTTGCCATTGGTGTCAGGGGCTTTAGCGCAACAAAGTCATTTTCATATACGATATGGATTTTTACGGCTGTTTCGGCTTCGATGTTCTACCCTCAGTTTTTTACTTCTTACGGTAATATAAAATTAAGCATCCTAATTGTTCCCCTGCTTCAAATCATCATGTTCGGAATGGGTTCGCAAATGAGTCTGACTGATTTTAAAGGGGTTATCAAGATGCCGAAAGGTGTTTTCATCGGAGTTATCATAAGTTATATGGTCATGCCGCTCACAGCGCTTGCTATTTCAAAGATTTTCAGTTTCCCGGACGAAGTTGCTGCAGGTATAATCCTTATCGGATGCGTTCCTACCGGACTGGCTTCGAATGTAATGTCGTACATCGGTCGCGCCAATCTTCCGCTTGCTGTTACCATCGGCGCATGCTCCACACTACTTGCTCCTTTTGTTACGCCGTTATTGATGAAATGGATTGCAGGTCAATATATCGAAGTAAGTGTTTGGAACATGATGCTCGACATCATGAACATGATCATCTTACCGATCATTGCGGGATTTATTTTTAATATGTTTTATAACGCGAATGAAACACGAAAATCTATTATTTTTCAGTTATGTGCTTATGCATCAATCATTGTGCTGACAAATATGATACCTTTGTTCTCGCAACATATCGGTCTTGGAGTTTTTGCCCTTGGCGTGATTAAATCCATGTCGTGGTTTTTCATCCTGCCGATAGTTGGCGCGTTTATCCTGCGGTATTTTTTGAAAGGCGACAGAGTGATTATTAAATCTATACTTTCGTCTTTTTCGACAGTCGGCATCGCAATCATCATTACGATCATCACGGCTGCCGGACGCGAGAGCCTTCTTACTGTGGGAGCTTTGCTTCTTGTTACGAGCCTGCTGCATAATTTCACCGGCTATATCTTAGGCTACGGCTCCGCACGCCTGTTCCGCATGCCGGAACAGGATTGTCGTACGATAGCTTTCGAGTGCGGTATGCAAAATGGAGGCTTAGCCTCCGGCTTGGCGATGCAGATGGGGAAAGTTGCAACAGTAGGATTGGCGCCTGCCGTCTTTGGCCCACTGATGAATATTACAGGGTCGATTTTAGCCAGTTGGTGGCGAAATAGACCGACTATTAATGAAAAGTGAAAAGTGAAAAGTGAAAAATGAAAATCAATGCACAATGCACAATTCATTCTTAATTTTTATTTGTGTATTGTCAATTTTTTAAAAAAATATTATTATGAGTAAGTTAGATCGTAGGGATTTTATTAAAACTTCGCTTTTAGGCGGAGTTGTTGCAGCAGCCATACCTGCTTATGCTATGGATATACTGGCAGCAAGAAATGCGAAAGTTAGTGTTGATACCAACTCTAAGGTATCACTTGTTACAGGAAGCGATCGTGCAGATATGACTTTCCGTTCATTACAGCCTTTTTCAAAAGAAATTGCTCAAGCTGTGGGGAACAAACGGATTGTTGTTAAGCCGAATATGGTTTCTTCATCAATTCAATTAAGTGCGACACATAAAGAGACTATTGAAGGGATGCTTGAGTTTTTTAAATCAATTAAAAAAATAGACAAAGTTGTAGTTGCCGAATCACCTGCGGATGGCCCTGCAATGGCAGCCTATGATTTCTATGGATATATTCCGATTACGGAAAAATATAAAGTGAAACTTCTTGATCTTGATGAAGATAAAACACAGATATTATATGTGGTTGATGAATTGGATATTCGCCCGAAGCCTGTGAGGATGGCTTCATTACTGATGGATCGAGATAATTATGTTGTTTCGGTAGCGCGTATGAAAACACACGACCGTGTTATAGCAACCTATTCATTGAAAAATGTAGCAGTCGGAGCGCCAATAAAAGATCCCGGTTATGCTTGGGGAAATAAACGTGTACCCGGTTCTAAATCCGATAAAGCGGTCGTACACGGTAACGGATTCAGAGGGATCAATTTCAACCTTTTCAATATAGCTTATCATATTCGTCCCGATCTGGCATTTATTGATGGTTTTGACGGTATGGAAGGTGATGGTCCGACCGGAGGTACTACTGTTGATCACCGCGTATGCGTTGCCGGATTGGATTGGCTTGCTGTTGACCGCTTGGGAGTTGAGTTGATGGGTATCGATCCCGCACAAGTTGGATACCTTTCTTTTTGCTCCGAAGCGGGAATGGGACAATATGACATTAGCAAAATTGAAGTTATAGGCGAAAAAGTGACCGACCATATTAAAAAATATAAAATGTCGCGAAATTTCGAAAAACAGTTGCAATGGATGATTCCTTTGAAAGAAAAAGGAGAAGCGCTTTATTAAACAATTGACAACAGCAAAAGCAGAGCTTTTGAATGAAAAAACTATTGCCTTATTTGTTAACTTTATTGAGGATCGTTGTAGGATGACACTTTATAAAAAAATAGCTATGAAGAAAAATATCATTCGGTTGATATTCGTATGTTTATGGATATCAAATAATTTTTTGACTGCGGAAAATAAAGTTATCATAAGTAATGATAAGGCCGATATTACATTAAAAGATTATATAAGGCATCCATTATATACGTGGCCAAATACTTTGTTGAGTTACATGATAGAGAGTGACCGGGTAATAGACCGGTCTGGGTATGTTTTGATAAATCAACAAACAGGCAAGCAGGTACCTTTCCAAATTGTTACGAATCTTTCGGGTGAAAAAAAGGAAATGCTGTATTTTATGTCTGACCTGCCGTCAAAAGGTGAATATAATTTTATTTTCCGGAAAGGAGAACCTGAACAGTTCAAGCCTGTTTCCATTGAAAAAGAAACTGATAGCTATTTAGTTACTACCGATAAGTTTTCACTTCGAATTCCTGCATCATCCGGCTCACAGGCAACTATTTCAGGTCCTGTAATGAGTATTTCAAAAGACAAGCAAAATTGGAAAGGAAAGTCGTACTTTGATTCACAAGCCGGTGTCCTGAAAAATTTAAAGACAGAGCTAATATCCGAAGGACCTGTTTTTGCCGAATTCATGCTGACATATACATTTGAAAATAATTCGGTTTACACAGCATGGGTCAGATGCGTTAACGGATACGATTTTGTAGAGTTAAAAGAGGAAATGACCGGTTTTCCCGTAGAAAGAAAGGCGCATTGGAATATAGTGTGGGAAGGTTTTTCGCCGACTCATCGTCAGGCTCCTAATCATCCGTACGGACAGCCCAAAGATGATGCTGTCGGATTTGACCGGTATGATTGGGAAAAGATAGACCAAACGATGCTTAATTCTCATCACGGAATAAACAAGGAAGTTTCGGACGACGGTAAAATACCTTTCGACTTGGGTATTTACGGCAACTGGCCGGCTGAAGGCAATCTTACATCGGTATTGTTTTGGAACGAAAATAAAAATGAATCCGTAGGTGTCTTCGTGAAAGATATTGCATACTGGAATGATAATCAGTATGCAATATGGCATGACACGCGTGATATCAGTGTAAAATTCTACTATAAAGATAATTTGCTTCGGTGGTCTTATCCTGTTATAAGCGGAACAAGATATACGGCTTTAAGCTTTTATCCGCATGAAAAAGACATTGAATTTTTGGAACAGCTTGAGAGCATATCCAAACCTGTACGTAATCCTGATGGTACCACATATAGAGCAAAACCGGGGCAGTTATCTTATAATTCTTATTTGCAGAATAAGCATAGTACATTAGATTTGAATAAGGTGAAAGACTGGACGCTTGTTTATCCGGAAACGGCTGTATTTCCCCGTTCCGTATTTGACGGCTTGCGAAAACAGACGCCGCAGGAGTTTGAACAGCAGTTTTTTTATGGAGACTTTTCCAATGAATTGGCCGTCAGCGGCCCTTGTCAAAACAGCGGGTACGGACCGACCGTATCAAGAGCTTTTTATGATCATTATACTCCTTACATGAATATCCTTTTGCCGGAGATGACAATAGATCAGCGGGAGCGGATGATAGCCATGTATCTTGTTCATTCATATATTGCTGCCGGAGAAGAATATATGCCAATGAGAAATATGCTTAGCGGACACCCTAATTTCCTGAGCGACGTAAAATCAGTGCCTGCATTTGCTTCTTATCTTTTTCCTGAACATCCGAAAGCAGATGAATGGGCGGATATGTTTGAGAAATATATTGATTTGAACAGTCATTACCATGCGCGGCCCGATGTCAAAAGCTGGGATGCCGTAGGAGGACGATGGACGGAAAATATTAATACGTATATCTGGGGATTTATCAGACCGGCTATTCGTGCCAATTACCTGCTTCGTCTTAAGGACGGAAAACAACGAATGGCAAACGGGCAAATGGTAATGATCGGTTCGTATGTGATGAATGCTCTGTCTGCTCCTTTCGACGGAGGAAGTACCGATCTTGCGGATAAACATTTTTGGGGAAGCGTAACGCCGGAAAACGGACCTCAACGTGTTATTTCCGCTCAAGGGGCACATGCTGTAAGAAGGATGCTTCCTGCCGCATATTGGCTTTGGGGCAAAGACCTCGAAAATTATGACCCACTGCTGTCTGAAAATATGCGCTATTTGGCACGACCTGAATTTGAAGATGCAGAAATGAGAGACAGAGCAGATAATTCGTTTAACTGTATGTATCCTTTAGACACCGACGATTCCGGTACGCCTCCATCATTAGAAAGTATTAAGATGACCGGATACGGTATTATCCTGCGGGCAGCCGTAGGCACGAAAGATGAATTATCCATCCACCTGGGACAGATAGATAACGGTCCTAATTACCGATGGGGGATAGTAGGCGACGGCGGATGTGGTTCTATTTATTTCTATGCAAACGGTAAATCTTTCAGTGACAACGGGAAAGAAGATTCAGGCGACCGAAGATTGCAGGATAACGATATGGTTACCGGCTTTGGTGTGTTTAAAGACGGACGTTTCAAAGGGATAGGAAAAGGAGACCTGACGTGCCCGTTGTATGATTTTTCAGTCGGACAATTTGCCGAAATACAGTCATCCAAAGAAAGGCAGTACTCTTGGCCGGAATATACCGGCAGAAGTATTATGCTTGTAGGAAGCGACTATTTCATGATTTATGATGATGTGTATAATGCGAATATGGCTACCCGTTTTAGTTGGTTCACAAGGCCCGACGAAGACCTTCCGGAGCTGGAAGTGTTGAAAGGAGGAGGAGCAGACTATACTTATTCTACCAAAAAAGCAGAATATACAATTCACTCGGGACGCGAATCCAAGGGTGTTTGGTTTGACGGAACAGGCGATTTTCTTACGTTTGTTTCACATAAGAAAGGATATACAGGACTGCCGACTTCGTACGGATGCATTATTTCCACCCCCGAAGGATTTAGCGATCATATATTCAGAAATGATCTTACTGTGAACGTAAATGAGGATAATATAACTTTTGAGGGAACATCAGGATTTGTAAGGATGAAGCCTGCACATAAGGAACTTGCCATATTCCATGGTAGCCGTATCGGCGTGGACGGGTTTGAAATAAAACCACAAAGTGAAAAGGCAGGGTTAAGCGCCATAATGCTGAATAATGAAAATGTTAAAGGGCAATATTATTGTATGGAAGAGACCGCAGTTTCTTTTAAATGGAAAAATGGTTTGCCTGCCCGGTTGAATATTTATGTGGATGGCGTAAAACAGAAACCTGTTGTTCAAGGGGACGAAATGTGTATCAACTTTCCTGCAGGCAAGCATATTTGGAATATAACCAAAGGGTTACCCGACCTGCCAAGACCGCAGATAAAATATACGATCCATAAAAATAATGATGCGGAAGTAGAGGTATATCCTGTACCCGGAGCTAAAAACTATCGGTTTGAATATAGTATTAATGCTGATGAAAACCCGGTATGGAAAAAAGAACAATCTCAACGCAAACTAACGATAAAACCACAAAAGAACGAAAAGAAAGGTTATGTACGGATAACTGCATTGAATGATGAACATACGAGCCTGCCATCCGTGATTTATCCGGTATATTTTACGCAGGAAAAACCACATTTTCCGGACGGACTGAAAGTGATCCCTGAAGATGATCATGTCCGGTTAAGTTGGGGGAAAGTACTTGGTTGCAAAGATTACAAAGTTTATAAAAAAGAGGATGATAATAGTTTCCGTTTGATTTATTCAGGCGCGAATAATACATTTTCGGATCATCGATATAAAAAAGGAGACGTATATGAGTATGTTGTTTCAGCCGTCAACGGGAATGGTGAAAGTAAAATGAGCCTTCCCGTAACAACCGATTTAAACAGCTGGCTTCACTTTACCCCTAAAAAAGGAGAACGCTTTCGCCGGGTAGTAACGAAAGAAGATCCGGTTGATAATGAAGGAAACAAAACCTCCTCCTATTATCCTGAATAATAGCTGATGCTCTGATAAATTATTTAGTGTAAAAAATCTCGTTAGCGATATTGTATACAAGGGTCATTGCAAATTACAGTGAAGCCGTCTTTATTAAAATTTATACTGCAATCGCAATGTAAACTTGTTATCTTTCAGGTCGGTATTGTAGTTTGCGAGGTTTTCTGATTTTTCGTTTTTGTTGATATCATAGTATGCTTGCAGGCGCAGACTTGAGTTTATATTACAAAGTATGCCGAAGCCGAAGTTATTGTATGCAATGTCTCCTTTTGTAGTGTTTTTTAATCCTATATCGTTTTTTGAAACTTTTGTATTGGGATCGTACCAATCGTATTTCAGTACGGCATAGACGGGTAAGCTCCCGAGTTCCTGAATAAAAATGAAATATCCGCCGTTGAAATTTCGGATGTATGTGTCGTGAACCGGCAGGGACGCTTCATTAGGACTACTTATATTTCCTGCTTTAGCAGGTTGTTCACCAAACAAGTATTCGGCCCTTAGTTGTGTAGAACCTATTCCTGAATTGAAATTCAGCTGAGCATCGAAACCGATGTATTCTCTTTTGGCGAATTTTCCTTTGTTGTCTTGGCTGCTATTCAAGATGAATGCATCACCATTCATGCGATACACATTTTCTGTTCCCTGATAAACGCCTCCGTTGTAATAAGATACACCACCGCCGACCGTAATAAAATCCCATTTTTTATCGGCAGATAAGTGCCCGATAAAATCTTTTTTACTGTCTATCTCTGGTCTGATGCCATTACCGGCAAACAGTCCGGCTTCGAGTTTGATGAAATGTAATGTTGAATTTTCCAAGGGTTGAATTATCAGCGATGCACCGAGGTCGCGTTCACCGGGAAAAAGAGTTTGAAATATTGTAGAACGTTCGGGTGATTCGCGACGCGAAGAGGAATAACTTATTTCATTACCAAAAGGGCGATCGAATATTCCGGCTTTCAAAGCAAACACTTTTGTCCACGGGTCTTTAACATTGAGATAAGCATCTTTGATGCCAATACCTTTTTCCGTCACATCCAACTGAAATACGCCCGATGCGATACCCTCTTCATAGGCAAATTTTATTCGTCCGCGTCGAATACCTATTCTATTGAACGATTCATCCGTGTTTTCATTTGGTGAACCAACCTGAAGCGATGCATCTTCTTCTCCCCACTGATATTGCGTTTGGATATATCCCGATATTTTAAGTCTTTGCAGCTTTTTTAAAACTTCGTTTTGCGCGTCATTCTCTTGTGCGAAGCCATAACTTGCTAAACATGAGTATATAATAATGGCAATAATACTTTTTTTCATTTCTTGTTTTAAATTTTTTTGCAAAAATATTTCGATATAATTACGAATTACTTGTATTATTGTTACGATAAAAATAAGATTTTTGATGACCTTGTAATCGTATGTTTCCGCAAAACACTTAGTAATTTTTTAACAAAGATAATATCAGAGCAATAAATAATAGCATAATATTTTCATAATCTGCAAAAAAAGAATATATTTGCACACCATTTTAAAAATGTAATATGTTGGTGTCGCAAAGGAAGAAACAAATAATAGCCGGTATTCTGGCATTAATATTCGCTTTCTATTACGCGAACAGTAACTTCTTTTACCATAGCTTCACTAAAAACGGTATTACATTTATTCACTCCCATCTTCATAATAATGCTCATAAACAAGCAGGAACGCATAGTGATAACGAGCTGAATTTAATTTCTTTCTTATCACATTTTCAATCGTCCCAAGCTGTAATGTGCTTTTTTGGAATTGGACTGTTCCTGCTTTTTTCGATACTTTATAAAATTGAATATAAGAAAGAACCTGTTTCCGTAATTACGGGTAACTCCCTGCTGCGCGCCCCGCCGGCACTATTCTGATTTTTTTCCGTTTTTTTTGATGATTGTGTGTGTACTTTGCTGTTTTTTCAGGCAAATACGCCTTTATATCATTGATTACCCATTTTTTTATTAAATAAGCAAGTGTGTTGGTGTATTTATCAATGTATTTGCCTGAATTTTAAAATATTCAATTAAATTATAATGAACAAAATAATCATATTAGCGGGAGTATTTTGCATCTTATCAGTGTCTTGCAAAAATAATACTCCAACCGAAAAATCCACCGATATTACTTATCAGGGGAATACAGTTATTATATCCGAAAATTCAGCAATAAACTCCAAGATAAAATCCCAAACTGTCGAACTGAAAAATTTCAGCCCCGAATTCAATACGACGGGCAGTGTTAAAGCAATTACTGGCAGTATGGCCGAGATAGCCCCGTTGTTCGACGGGCGGGTGACCCAATCCTTTGTCCGTCTCGGACAAAAAGTAAGTGCGGGAACGCCGCTTTTTGAACTACATTCGGCCGAGTTTTCGGAAACAGTGAAAGGCTATTTTCAGTCGCTTCAGACAAAAAAAATGAAAGAATCGAGTCTGCAACGCCAGAAAGACTTAGTTAATAACGGTGTCGGTTCGGTAAGAGATATGGAAGAAGCCGAGACCGACTATGAAGTGGCCTTGAAAGATTATGAAAGTGCCGTTTCAAACCTTAAAACGCTCAATATAGACCCCGATAAGATAAATATGGGGCAGGCTTTAAAAATTGTTTCGCCTATTGACGGCGAAGTTGTGCAAACCGATATGGTTATCGGACAATATGTTAAAAGCGATGCAGGGCCTTTGGCTATCGTGGCCGAATTGAGTAAGGTATGGGTTGTGGCGCAGGTGAAGGAGAAAAATATAGGCTCCATTTTAAAAGACGACAAGGTCGAGATAAGGACCGACGCTAATCCCGAGCAGGTTATTAACGGATATGTATTCCATATCAGCGAATTGCTCGACGAAGAAACGCGTTCCGTGCAAGTGTTGGTTGTATGCGACAATAAAGAACGACGGTTGAAGCCGGGGATGTTCACAAGCGTTCATTTTATCGGTTCTCCGAAAGAGTCGATATTGATACCGTCGACAGCTTTGTTGCAGAATGAAGATGAGACGTATGTTTTTGTGCAGGAAGAAAAAGGTAAATATTCGAAGCGCAGGATAAAAGCCGTTACGGTTAATCAAAACGAGTCGTTGATTACAGAAGGCTTAAATGCAGGGGATATTTTTGTTGTAGAAGGTGGTATTTATCTATATACTAATTAATTATGGAAAAAATAATCAGCCTTCTTATCGACCGTCGCTGGTTGATAGCGACAATATTTTCATTGGTATCCATTATTGGTTATTTTTCTTGGAGTCAATTATCAATCGATGCTTATCCTGATATTGCCGATGTATCGATAGGCGTTGCCACACAGGTGCCGGGGCTTGCAGTAGCAGAGATTGAACAACAGATCACAATCCCTCTTGAGAGGGAACTTAACGGTATTCCGCGTCTGAAGGTTATGCGGAGCAAAAACTTTTTCGGTATATCCAAGATCACTCTTGTTTTCGAAGACGGAACAGACGAATACTGGGCGCGCCAACAAGTGTTGGAGCGCATTAACGGTATGGATCTGCCATTTGATGCAGCTCCCGGACTTGATCCGCTAACTTCGCCGACAGGTGAGATATACCGGTATGTCGTTAAGGGAAACAAAAACCTGCGTGAACTTACCGACCTTAATCATTGGGTTATCATTCCCCGTCTGAGGCAGATTTACGGTATTGCCGATGTGTCTAACTTCGGTGGTATAACAACGCAGTTTCAAATAGAGATTGACCCCGACAAATTGGTCAAATACAGCCTCTCACTCGGTGAAATAACCGAATCGATAGAACGTAACAACTCAAACGCCGGGGGCAGCACGATTACCCGCGGAGATTTGAGTTATGTTGTGCGTGGCGTGGGACTTGTGCGCGACTTGCAGGACATGGGGAATATTGTTGTAAAAACTGTCGGCGGAACACCTGTATATATAAAAGACCTCGGTGAATTAAAATACGGAAATCTTGAACGTAAGGGTATTTTTGGCTATGTCGACGACGAGTTAGATTATGAAGACGGTGTTGAAGGTATGGTGCAGTTGTTGCGTTATGAAAACCCGTCAAAGGTACTTAAAGAAATACATGAGGCAGTAAAAGACTTGAATGATAATGTTTTGCCTGAAGGTGTTGAAATACATACTTTTTATGACAGAACGGAGTTGGTCGATGCTACTCTACATACCATATCGCATACCCTTTCGTTCGGGATACTGTTAGTTATCGGGGTTTTGATTATATTTCTCGGAAGCCCGAAAGGAGCCTTACTTGCAACGATCACCATTCCTGTCTCGCTTCTGACAGCCTTTACACTTATGTTATTGACCGATATCCCGGCAAACCTGCTCTCTTTGGGTGCAATCGACTTTGGGATTATCGTGGATGGTACAATCGTAATGATGGAGACGATACTTAAAAAACGAGAGGATAATCCTGATGTACCGTTAGATAGGGCAAGTATAGCAAGACGCGTTACAGAGGTAGCAAAGCCTATATTTTTTGCTACTCTGATCATCATTATCGCCTATATGCCACTCTTTGCCTTCGACAGCGTTGAGAAAAGGCTTTTTACACCTATGGCATTTACTTTAGGTTTTGCATTGTTTGGAGCCATGGCATCAGCTTTGTTCCTGATTCCAGGATTGGCTTACTCTGTTTATAAAAAGCCCCAAAAGGTTTATAAAAACCGTTGGCTCGAACGTCTGACGGAGATATATAAGATGCAAACGACAAAAATAGTGGCCGCTCCTCGAAAGATTATAGCTCCCATTACTGTAATCATGATCGCAGTTGTCGGGCTTTCGGTGTATGTTGGGAAGGATTTTTTACCGCCTCTTGATGAAGGGAGTATTTGGTTGCAGGTACAGCTTCCTCCGGGAATGTCGCTTGAGAAATCGTCTGAAATGGGAACCGAGCTTAGAAACGAACTCATGAAATTTGAAGAGGTTAGTTACGTGATGACGCAGACGGGGCGTGATGACGAAGGCGTTTGTCCATTTTCATTTTCGCATATCGAAGTGATGGTAGGGTTAAAACCGTACAATACATGGAAATATGGACGGCGTAAACAAGATCTGGTAAACGATATGGCGGTTGTAATAGAGACGATGCCCGGTTACAGTGTCGGCTTTACGCAACCCATTATAGATATGGTTATGGATCAGATAGCAGGTGCTCACAGCGACCTGGCTATAAAGGTTTATGGCGAGGATATGGTCGAAAGCCGTCGTTTGGCAGAACTGGCGAAGTCGATCATTGAAAGTATTGAGGGTTCTGCCGATGTTGGCATTGACGAAGAGCCTTTTCTGCCGCAGCTTCAGATCGTGGCAGACCGCGATAAGATTGCTCAATATGGGCTTAACGTGGCTGATGTAGCCGAATTGATAGAAGTTGCGATAGGCGGTAAAGCTGTCTCGCAAGTATTTATCGACAGCCGCGTCTACGACGTTATATGCCGCTATAACGACGCATCGCGCGATTCTCCGGAGAAGATCGGCTCGTTGATGCTTACCTCAGGCTTGGGAACAATGATACCACTCTCTACCATAGCGGAGATTAAAATGACTACGGGTCCGAGTATGATCTCCCGTGAAATGAACCGGCGCTTTGTTACTTTACGTATGAACCTGCGTGGACGCGACTTGACATCGTTCGTTAAAGAGGCTCACTCAAAAATAGAAGAACAAATTGTTTACGACCATACAAAGTTTCGCTTCCATTGGGCAGGGCAGTTAGAAAACCAGAAGCGCGCATACGGTCGCCTTACCATAGTTGTACCGATAACATTGGCCGTTATGTTCCTGCTCCTGTTCTTTACTTTCGGAAAATTTCGTCAGGCAGGATTGCTTATCGCTATACTGCCTCTTGCCATTTTTGGCGGTATGCTGGCACTGGTGGTGCGTGATATGACTTTCAACGTGTCGTCGGCCGTAGGTTTTATTGCACTGTTTGGTCTTTCAATCCAAAACGGAGTAATCATGCTATCCCACATAAACATATTAAGGCAAAGAGGCGATGATTTAAAGAAAGCAGTAATAGAAGGTGCATCACACCGCCTACGCCCGATGATGATGACCGCCACGGTAGCCATCCTCGGATTATTACCTGCATCTATCGCTACAGGCATCGGCTCCGACGTCCAACGACCCTTAGCCACCGTAATAGTCTACGGTCTGCTTTTCGGCACAATCATTACACTTTACGTACTGCCAACCCTGTACTACGTGCTTGAAAAAAAGCACGTAGTAAGTGAAAAGTGAAAAGTTAAAAGTGAAAAATGAAATATATAAGAAAAATGAAATTAATAACAATAATATTATCATCTTTGTGCATCAGCATAACCCTGACTGCACAACCCAACCGTGTTCTGTCGTTCACAGAATACATGGACAATGTAAAAAATGCAAATATCAGCTATCTGGCGGAAAAATATAATGTCGATATTGCTGACGCTAACATGAAAGCAGCTAAAGTATTCCCTGACCCGGAACTATCTGTGAGTTATGCAAATAACCAAAATTGGAATCTGCAAATGGGGTATGGTATTGATGCTGAATTGAGTTATACTCTGGAGTTGGGAGGAAAGCGCAAAGCACGTATACGTGCCGCGCAGAGTGAGAAAGAAATGACAGAGGCTCTTCTCGAAGACTATTTCCGCAACTTGCGTGCCGATGCGACAATCGCTTATTTCGGTGCCTTGAAGCAGAAGAAATTGTTCGAGATTCAGCAATCGTCATACCTGCGGATGTCCGAACTGGCAAAAGCCGACAGCGTACGCTTCAGTTTGGGTGCAATAACAGAAGTTGATGCCCGACAGTCGAGATTGGAAGCGGCAAGTATGCTTAACGACGTCTATGCGGGCGAGGGAGAATTGCATGATATGCTTGTTCAACTGCTATTGTTTGAGGGAAATAAAAATATGGAAATACCCGATTCAATAGCAGGATCGTTATTCTATCCTAAGAAAGAATTTAATCTGCAAAACTTCAACCTGCAAGAGCTGATTGTAACGGCACAAAACAATCGTGCCGACTTGCAGGCTGCCATAAAAGCAAAAGAACTGTCGCATAACAATATGCGTTTGGCAAAAGCAAACAGAGCTATAGACTTAGGAGTAAGTCTCGGTGGCGGCTACTCGTCCATTGTGCGGAACGAGATAGCCCCTGCACCTGAATTTGTTGGTATTGCCGCAGGGATAAGTATCCCTTTGAAGTTTTCAAATACTAACAAAGGGGAGTTACGTGCCGCTCAAATGGCAGCAAGGCAAAGCGAACTGGCATACGAAGCTATCGAACAGCAAATAGCCTCCGAGGTAGTACAGGCTTATAATAAATATGTTGTAAACTGCCGTCAGGTAGACCAGTTTAATACGGGACTGCTCGATGATGCGGAATTGATCCTTAACAAAATAATCTACAGCTACGAACGCGGCGAAACGAGCATCCTCGAAGTCCTTAATGCCCAACGTACCTATAACGATGTACAGACTTCATATAACGAAACATTATATAATTGTACCGAAGCATTAGTAGAGTTGGAGCGCGCATGCGGATTATTTATAATAAAATTTTAAACTTATTCAAAATGATGTTTTATTACCGGTGGGAGTAGCAGAAAATTTTTCTCAGCTTGCGCTATATTTGTTGTGTAATATAATCGAATGCTCATGAAAAATGAGTGTTCAATAATTGTGCAATAAAATGATAAGATCTTATATAATAATTATTTGCTTTTTTCCGTTCTTCTTGTAGGATGTGTTGATTCGGCAAAAACCGCAAAAGTCATGATTAAAAAAGAAAATTTAAAAAAAATCTTTCAGATTAAAAAACTTAAAAAAAGACATCAGTTTAGACATTGTATTACTTTAATTTTACTTATTCTTGTGGCTTGCGGGAATAGCGGGTCTAAACAAAAAGGTGATGCTTTGCAGGAAACGAAAGACAAAAAAACTGATTCCGAATTGGAAGCATACGTTATCCCTTCGGGAGTCAAGCTTTTGGAATCAAGAGCAATTGACCCGAATAATCCGCCGATTGTGATTGATATTGCTAATCGAAAATTAAAGATCGGAAAGTTTGATATAAGTGATTATTACACCTCTGTCCGCTATGTAAAGCTAAAACATCCTAAGTCGGCAACTGAAGGAAATTTTCTTTTTGATGCCATTATTAGGGTTAGCTATGACGGCTTAAATACTACGCAGGCCGGTATGAATACTCTTTTTAGATTTACAGATGATCACATAATAGCCGGAGATCCTTATTTCGGGATTCATTGCTACGATAAAGAAGGAAATTTTTTGTACACGCTTGAAGCGAATGATTCCCCTATGAAGTATAATGTTGCAGAGAATACAATTTCGCTTAACACACATGAAAAAAAAGGATTTACCGGTGAATTATTTTTGAATAGAAATATTTGTATGTATAAGGTAAGGGACGATAACAATAAAAATATGCTTCGTACTTATGATCTATCTCTGAAAGAACAGATATCTATAAAGCCCTTTGATTTGAGCCTTACCTTTTTAAATGCTAATTCAATGAATACTGTTGCGAGCTATTATTTCTATCACCCTTTAGATACTTCAAGAAATTTTTTGTATACTTTCGATATAAAAGGTGATACGCTATGCCGTTTTCCAAGCTACCTCCCTGTCGTTGAGAAAGAGGGACGTAATTTTTACTCGATACCTCCATCCAACATGTATTACTATAACGATCAATTGACTATTCAACAGTCGATGAATGATACAGTTTACCGGGTGGTTTCTCCCAACCGGTTAGTTCCCGCTTTTGTGTTGAATTTCGGTTTGTACAAAGCAGATGCACGTACTATATTGACTGAAGATCAGCATGATAAAATGCGACCTGATTTATGGTTTGAGACCGACCGATATATTTTGTTTACTTACACGCACGGACGTAATGCCCCGATAAACAGGCAAAATGGGCTTGTCAAGTTTTTTTACTCCTATTATGATAAGAAAAGTCGACAACTCTATCACTTAAATGAGGGTACGACAGTACAAAAGAATGAGTTTTTAATAGAAAACCCCTTACCCGACGCTTTACCCTTTATGTTATCGAAAGTTGATATAGAGAATAATCAATTTAGAGTTTGCTATAACAAGAAGCGATTGGAAGAAATCATCAATAGTAAAGGCTTTTCCTCTCTGCCATCCGTACAACAGAACAGATTGAAAACCTTCCATAAAGAATTGGATGACAACGAAGTTCTTATTATGATATTAGAATAAATTTTCATTAATAAATAACAAAATGACACAGAGAACATTAAAACAATATCCATTAAAAGCAACAATAATTCTTTGCTTTTTTATCGTGTTTGCATCTGTTTTTACAAATTGTTCACGGTCGGAATCATTCCGAAAGATTGAGGATTTAAAAACAGTAGCGAAAAATGTAAACGGTTTAATCGTATGCGACAAATCCCTCTTGAACGAAACTATAACAATTCCGTTAAGCTTCTTTATCGATGGCGAATTGCAAATGGTAAAACTTGATGGTGCGGATGAGGCGCTTGTCAAAGACAATACGGCGATAGTAAGTGACAAATATATTTTGGTGCAAGGGATCCCACCGATGCCCTGTAAATTGTTTGACAAGAAAACAGGAAAGTTTATTTCCAACATCGGTTCCATCGGACAAGGACCGAATGAGTATAGAGCTATTTATGAACAACAGATAGATGAAATGAATAATCGAATATATTTATTGCCATGGGATGCAAATAAAATTTTGGTATATGATTTGAAAGGCAATGCTTTAGAATCGATACCATTATGTCATGGTGTACCTAAAGGCGGTTTCTATGTAGACACAAAAGCCGGAACAGTTACAGTGGCTACACTACCGTTTGGAAATGCACAAGCAGTTGTATGGCAGCAAACATTTGACGGAACAATGTTAAATTTTATACCTCCGGAACATCTTGCTTTACGACCTGATTTCAGTAATGAAGTTGTTGTATATAAAGAAAACGGTATTTTTGATTTTTTCGTCTTTTCTATTGTGCCGAGAGCAGATACGTTATATCGTTATGATTGGACAGCAAACAAACTAATTCCGCGATTTACTTGTCATTTTGAAGAATTAAAAGATTATCATTTTTACGCTGAATCATCAAAATATTTTTTTGGCGACTTATCAGAGCCTAAGCAGATAAATCAAAACATTACATCATCGCAAAATCGTCGGTCTTACTTTGTTGATAAGCAAACATTAAAAGGCAGTTACTTCATTTTGGAAAACGATTTTCTCGGTAATATCGAAATCGAAAAGCCGATTTTCAAATTAAATGGCGAATATTATGTTTACAATGCTGATCCCGGTGAATTGCACAGCAAATTAGAAGAACAACTAAATTCGGATAAAAATTTCACTCCCAAAATGCGCGAAAAACTTACAAATCTTAAAAATTCTATTACAGACAATGACAATAACTACATTTTTTACGCTAAATATAAGAAATGAACTAAAATAAGCCTGCTAACATAATTATTATGCATATAAAAAATTTATTTATTTTCACTTCTGTGTTTTTTGGGGTTGTATTGTGCTTATTTTGTTACTGTTTGTAGCACTCCTGATTTCTTGTTCTTCTCAAAAAGAGGAGAGATACCCGATGTTTTGGACATGGTTGGATTACAGGCCGGCGATGAATTTATAAATAAAGATATTATGAAACGAACATGAACCGAAGGTCTTCTAGCGAAGCGTAGAAAAAATCAGCTTACGCCAAAGACAGTGAATATACTGTGAGTTCCATATTTCCTTAGTGTTAAAAATTAAATAATGTACATATGAAAAAACTTGTAGCATTAGTATTAGTGAAATTGTTGACACAACAATAGCATATTAAGTGTTTTGTGAAAAAATATGTTTTGTAGCATGTTTTTTTATAAATGAGATTAAACGTTTTACTATTAACTTTGTGCTGTATTATAAGGTTAATATTATGATGAATCACAAAATCTCAATTCTACTTTTTTGCATTTCAACAGTTTCGATTTCCGTACAAACGAAGGCTCAAATTCCGGAATCGTTCAGAGGGGCTGTAGGGAGCATACAGGCAGGTAATATAGGAAATATAAAGCCGTCGCAGGAATTTAAACGGATAGATGAAAATACGCTATATGTAAGTTATAGTTTTGATTTGCCCGAAGAGGTGAAGCAGGACGACTGGCGGGTAAATATTACACCTGCATTCAAGCCGACGTTCAACTGGGCGCCCCACCTTACACCGACTGACGAACATATTATTGATCAGCACGTTTTCCGCACTCCTGCAATGATTGTATCGGACGACAAGCAGGTATTAACTATTATTCCTGATGTTGAGATAATTCTGGATGGAAACCCTGTGAGATGGTATATGGATATGGATGCAGAAAAAAATGTACTGACATTGGGTATGAGTAACTATACCGTTCCTGAACATGTTATGTTTAAGCGTGCATCAGGAGCGTCGTACCCTAAAGGAAAAATGCGTTTTGGCTTCTACATAATGAAGTCTGCCGATAAAAAAGACCTGAACAATCCGTTCAGAAAGCCGTTGGATTTTTTCTGGAGTAATTGGGGCTCGAATTTATATAAAGAAGGCAATCCGTTATCGGGCGATTTAAGCCCTTATGTAAAGCATACTTATAACTGGGCGTTCAATACTTGGGGTGAAAGCATCTGGCAGCAGTTTCCGTTAAACGGAAAGCAGGTCGGTGCGCCGGTTTTTATTGTGAATACAACACAAAGCCCTAACTACCCCGGAATATTGAACGAAAGGGAGTTTCGCTCAATATGGAATCAGGCTTGGTTCAGTTCGTTGAGGTCGGCAAGCGGACTATACCGTTACGCACGAAGGACGGGAGATAAGGAGTTGATGGAAAAGGCAAATATGACAAAGGAACTTGCATTGTCTTTTCCTATGAAAGAAGGTTTCTTTTATGGTTTGATAGGAGCGGAGATGGAATCGGTAGAGATTGAAGGGAAGAAATATAATCGCAGTAAAGGTTGGGATACTTTTTATTGGGGCAATTCGAATAGGAACCCGTATTCATGGGATGCACGCAAAGCACCGTTCCACATTTTGGATATGAGTTGGACGGCTTTGTTGATGCTCCGCTGGTATGATGAACTGGAAAAAGATTCGAGGTTATTGGAGTATGCCGAGACATACGGTAAAGCGTTGCTTACAAAGCAGGATAGTAAAGGCTTTTTCCCGGGTTGGCTTGATCTTGAGACATTGCAGCCGACGGAATACCTAAACGATTCACCGGAGACATCCATGTCTGTGACATTTCTTTTGAAATTGTCGCAGATAACAGGCAATAAGTCATACAAAGAAGCTGCATTAAAGGCAATGAGAGCTGTTATTACAGATATCATACCCGTAGGGCGGTGGGAAGATTTTGAAACGTACTGGTCGTGCTGCCGCGTAGGAACACCCGATTGGGTCGGAAAAAAGGTTGCAAGGAACAATATGTACAAACAGTGTAACTTTTCAATGTTCTGGACAACCGAAGCGTTGTATGAGTGCTATCTCGAAACGAAAGATGAAAAATTCCTGGAACTTGGACAGCGAACGCTCGACGAATTACTTATGACACAATCGTCATGGCAACCTCCGTATATCTATGTGAAAGCCTTGGGTGGATTCGGAGTGATGAATGCCGACGGCGAATGGAACGATTCACGCGAATGTTTGTTTGCCGAAATAATCCTTCAATACGGAAAATTGTTAAAAAAGACAGAGTATAAAGAGCGTGGTATATCAGCTCTCCGTTCATCATTTGCAATGATGTACTGCCCCGAAAATCCTATTACTAAAGCGCAATGGGAGAAAGTATGGCCTTTCTTCGGCCCTGCCGATTACGGTTTTACAATGGAGAACTACGGTCATGGCGGTCGTACAAGTCCTGAAGGCGAGGGGATGGGCGAATTTACTATTTACGACTGGGGAAATGGCGCAGCTTCCGAAGCATATAATAGGATAGTTGATAAGTTCGGAGAAGAACTTATCAAGTGAAAAGTGAAAAGTGAAAATTGAAAAATGAAAAAAAATAAGCCCCTCTCAGTCTCCCCCAAGGGGAGAAGAAAGTAAGCCAACGATTACACGATTCAACAGTTCAACAGTTCAACAAAATATTGCATTATGAAAAGAACAAATTATTTAATAATTATTTTACTTGGGGCGATAGTTATGTCCTGCGGAAGTAATAACAAAAAAGAGAAGAGTATGGAAAATTATGAAAAAGGAACGTTCGGGTATGATTTGAACTACCTGCTTAAACACGACGACGGTTTAGTTGTATTGAAAGGCGATGCCGGTAACTCGCAAATCATTGTTTCAGCCAAATATCAGGCAAAAGTATTTACGAGTACGGCAGAAGGTTTATCGGGGAATAGTACAGGTTTTGTTAATTACAAAGTATTCGATGCGGGAGTAATAGACGAGCATATGAACGGTTATGGCGGTGAAAATCGCTTCTGGTTCGGTCCCGAAGGCGGTAAATTTTCAGTATTTTTTGCTCCGGGAGTCGAGCAGGTGTTCGATAACTGGCATACCCATAAGTCGGTTGATATTGAGCCGTGGGAAGTAACTTCTGCAAATAATATGAGCATCTCTTTCAAAAAGGAAATGGAGTTATCTAATTATGTAGGCAGTAATCTTAAAGTGCGAGTTAACCGCTCCGTTTCTTTAATTGAAAGGTCTGATGTGAAATCTGCTTTAGGAATAGAAATAGCTCCGAACGTAAGCTGCGTAGCTTACAAAACAGACAACACAATACTTAACCTCAACGATTTTGCCTGGACAAAGGAAACCGGTACAATCTGCATTTGGATGCTGGATATGTTTAACCCTGCTCCACAAGCTGTCACGATTATCCCATATATTGAAGGTGACGAGGCTGAACTTGGAAAAATTGTAACATCAGATTATTTTGGTGAGATACCTTCTGACAGGTTGAAAGTACAAGATGGCACAATTTACCTGAAAACAGACGGAAAATATCGCAGCAAACTCGGATTGAACGGCAAAAGAACAAAAGCTGTCGCCGGAAATTATGATCCCGGTACGCGACGTCTTACAATAACCACTTTCGAAGTAGATAAAAACGCCATATACCTAAATCAGGAATGGAACCCGACGAAAGACCCTTTAGTAGGAGATGCCATGAATGCATATAACGATGGTCCTCTTGAAGATGGAAGTATCATGGGTCCTTTCCTCGAACTTGAAAGCGTTTCGCCGGCAGCATTTCTCGACCCTATGAAGTCACTAACCCATAAACATACGGTCTACCACTTCATCGGGGACGAAGCCGCCCTCAATCCAATCGCCCAAAAACTCTTGGGAGTATCGATAAAGGATATTCTTAAGGCGTTTTAATAGATGTTTAACTGTTTAATTGTTTAATTGTTTAATCGTTTAATTGTATAATTGTAAATTGTAAATGAAGAAGCTATTTATCATCGCAATAGCAGTCATTGCATCAATGACTCAACAGGCACAAGCTCAAACTACCCACATTGAATCAGAGCTTGAACAATTATTCAAACTCGAATTCCTTCCGGCGTATCGTCAGGGAGTTGTCGAGCAGGTATCGAGCTACGATACGACGGGGATGAATAACGATGGTTTCGGAGGTTTGTATTCATATATAAGGAAAGAGGGCGAGAAACTGATCCTCGCCGATTTTCAAGGTCCCGGGGTTATCAATCGTATATGGACTCCTACACCGACAAACGATACAATACAGTTTTATTTCGACGGAGAAAAGACACCGCGAATAAGTATCCCTTTCATAGACTTATTCTCAGGTAAGATATTCCCTTTTCTGAACCCTGTTTGCGGAAATGAGGTAGGAGGTTATTATTGCTACCTGCCTATACCGTACGCCAAATCATGTAAGATTGCGTTTACGGGAAAGCGGATACAGTTTCACCAGATTCAGTCGCGTCCCTATCCGAAAGGAACGAAGGTGAAAACTTTTTCATCGGACTTTAGTGCCGGTGAGAAGCAGGCATTGGAAAACGCACGCAGTTATTGGAATATGGAGGCTAATGCTCTTGATTTGTTGAAAAGAGCGGGTGTTGATGTAAAGTTAGAAACTAAAAACATCACCATCTCTCCGGGAGAATCACGCCCTATATTTACAAATGCGGGTGGAGGACGTATTGTCGGTATCGAGCTTGACTGCGGAAGCGTTCTCGAGGGAACAAACAAAGATATTTTATTGCAGGCTAAGTGGGATGACGACACAGACTATGCAATAAACAGTCCTGCTGCCGACTTTTTCGGATATGCGTATGGGAAACCTGCAATGCGTAGCATTATTGCGGGAAACAATGCCGATAATATTAACTATTGCTACCTTCCGATGCCGTTTGAAAAGAAAGCCGAGTTGAGTATATCGTATGAAAAACGTAATGGAGTGTCGCAGCCTAAGGTTGAGATTACAGCTAATGTATATTACGAGAAAACGCCTTTAGCGTCGGCAAAAGAAGGTCGTTTATATACAATATGGCGCAGGGAGATTAATCCCGAAGATTATAAACCATACTTGTTTGCTGACATAAAGGACAAGGGTCATTATGTAGGAACGATACATCTGGCGCAAGGCTTGCGGCCCGGCATGACGATATTCTTTGAAGGAGACGACTCCACGTATGTCGACGGGAAAATGCGTATGCACGGGACAGGGTCGGAAGACTACTATAACGGCGGGTGGTATGCTTTGCTTGACCGTTGGGACAGGGGAGTAAGCCTTCCTATTCATGGCTCGTTGGACTATTCGCTTCCGATGAGCCGTACAGGAGCATATCGTTTTTTCCTGTCGGATAAGCTTACATTCGAAAAAGAGTTTTTACATACAATAGAACATGGACCGGAGCATAATCTATTTCCTGTTGATTACACCTCAATAGCGTTTTATTACGGCAGTAAACCTGCATCAACAAGCGTAATCAAGCCCACGGAAGAATTGTGTACGGTATATTATCCCGATACACATGTGTTTTACCCGCAACTGATGGACTTGTCGCTTGGCGGGAATACTCAGGTTGAATTCCGGCGCGACCGCCTGGGAGTTACTGCACCTTCGCGAGGCGGTGCCGGTTTCGTACGCATAATGCTGAATGATATACCTGAAGGTAAATATAAGGTGTCACTGACATATTACATGACACCCGAAGGGTGCGACTTTTCGATATGGAACCGTCAGAAACCACTCACCGACTGGCAAAATACTTTCGCACAGGAAGAGAAAAAAATGGAAAGGCAGGAACTGGGGATCATAAATATCACTCCACAGACAAACTCATTATCTTTCCATGTCAGGAAAACAGATGCAGGGAATAAATTCTTTTTCGACAATATATATTTAGAGAAGATAAACGATTAGTGGTAAGCCTCTCTCAATCTCTCCCAAGTGGAGACGTTGGGGCAGTTTTAACGATTTAACAATTAAACGATTAAACGATTAAATAATTAGTGTTTGGTGATTGTTAACTATTATTATGGTGATAAGTTGTTATAAAAATATTAATTAAAAGAAGTTCTATGAAAAAGATTATTTTAGCTTTAATTGGAGTTGCATTTTTTTCTTTTTCCGGATTCTCACAGGAGCCGGGAAATGAGATGTATGACTTGGCAAAAATTCGTAAAGGCGTAAAAACTAAACGAGTAAGCAGTTATGACCGTACAGGAAATAACGGAGACCGCCTTACCGGAATAAAAGACGGTGAGAAAACTACGATTTTTGATGTAAAGGGAGCAGGTATAATAAATCATATCTGGATAACGATTGCTCCTGCTCCTGCGCAGATGAGTCGTAACGACATTATTCTGAGGATGTATTGGGACGGAAGTGATTTTCCGTCGGTGGAATCGCCTATTGGCCCGTTCTTCGGACAAGGATGGAACGAACAATATAACTTCTCATCATTCCCATTAGCTGCCGGTCCGTCAAACGGAACAGGCTTAGTATCATATTTCGCTATGCCGTTTGGCAAAGGAGCGAGGATAGAGATTGAAAATCAGACAGGAAGGGAAATAGACGCATTTTATTACTATGTGGATTATATGGAAGTGGAAAAGCTTCCTGCCGACCTGGGACGATTCCATGCGTGGTATAACCATGAACTTACCGAGGCGCTGCCCGAAGGAGAAACAGAGTGGGGGTTAGTAGGAAAGCCGGGTGAAAATCCTGACGGAAAAAACAACTATCTCTTTGCTGATATTAAGGGAAAAGGACATTTTGTTGGAGTAAACTATTACGTTCACTGTCCGTCTCCGATGTGGTACGGCGAAGGTGACGATATGTGGTTTATTGATGGAGAAGCATTGCCGTCACTTATCGGAACGGGAACGGAAGACTTTTTCAATACATCATGGTGTCCAAAAGAAGAATTCTATCATCCGTACTACGGATATCCGCGTGTAAATAATGATATTGGATGGTTGGGACGCACGCATGTGTACCGCTTTTTTATAAATGATCCCGTCTTTTTTGATAAGTCACTCAAAGTAACTATCGAACATGGTCATGACAATAATATGACACTTGATATTGGTAGCGTGGCATACTGGTATCAGAGCGAACCAGGAGTCTTGCCTCCTGCACCGAGCAAAGAGTTAAGAGCACCCAAACGTTCAATAGGAACGAATGAGATTCATAGATGGCGTCACGAATGGCGAAAAAATAAAGGAAACAGCCCCACACTATGGGGAAATGAGAGATAAAAACGTAAATATGTTATAGCCCTTTTCGATGTTAGACGATTATGGGCTATTGACATTTAAGAGATAGAGATGGTCGGCTGATAGGCGGATTTTGCTTTCCAAAAGTTTTGGATAGGAGGGGTTATCCGCAAAAAACTGCTCGACAATCTCTAATGCTTCGGGGGAAGTGTGGCCTGAAAACAAGGCGGAGCACCAGTTAGCCGGAAAAAAGATATCGCTTTCACGCTGTACTTCCCTTAATGCATCGAGGGCAGGACGAATATATCCGAGTGATTCAGGATATCGAACAGGATGGTTGAGCCATTTTAAGGCTGTTTGCGCCCAAGGCTCTACAGACCGGTTTTCTGGTAGCATCAGCTGATTAAAAAACTCTTTGCGTTTTAGTTGTGAAGGCTCCAATGCCCGACTTATAAATTCATACTCATAACGCTTGTCGGGATTTGTTATACGTGATAATTGTTCTTGAATAATACTGTTTGCATTATACGGAATATTTGCAGCGAGAATATATGATATTTCAATCATATCGCTTTCGCTGAGGTTGTATTTGTCCTTTAGTACAGCTTTATCCCAAATATCATAAAGCTTTTCGAGAGAATTCTCGGAAGATGCAATTCTGTATAGCGATTTCATCGCAAGTGTCTTATTGGCTTTGCTTGAATGGTCATCTGCAATATGGAAAAGGTATTCCTCAAATTTTTCGCGTAGACTGTTTTCAGGTTTGATGAAGATTTCAGCACATCTTTCGGCATAAGACAAGGCAAGCCTGAATATCTGCGGGTTAGTTTCTTCGAAAAGATACGTCATTATAGACTCGATAAATGTCTCCGGCTTAATATCAAGATGCATAACGCTTTCGTATAAATTCATCAAGGTAGAGAACCTATGGTGCGTATTTTCCAAGTCACCCCAGTTTTTCAGTTGCCATTCTCTGCTTGCCGGGTCGACTTTGAAGTAACCGTATCCTTTACCGTTGCTGTTTGGCAGTATGTAAAAATCTTCGTCGGGCAGTGATAGTGATAACGACAAGCTTTTATCGGCTTCGGTCATTTGCACTTCGTGTGTTTTGTAGCCTGTTTTTTCGGAATATACATCGAATAAGATATCAGTTGGCCAGAATCTTCCCATTTTCCATGGATCAGATTGTGTGATGGTTAAATTGTTCTTGTTACGCTCAAAAGATATTGTAGGCATCCCCTTTTCTTTAACCCAAGTGTTGCTCCATTCAAGCAGGTTTTCTGTTGTCCTTTCGTTCAGTATGTTTATCAGCCCGTCCCAGTCGGAATTCCCGAAAGCGTATTTTATAAGATACTCGTGTATTGCTTCTCGAAAATTATCATGCCCGATCTTTTTTATAAGCATCTCCATGACAATGGGGCTTTTATTATATACAATATTGCTGTAAATAAGCCCTGCGTTATTAAGATTGTCCAAAGGGTGCTGTATAGGCATAGCTCCTCTCGTTCGGTCTTCGGAGTACGCCAAGGGTGCATAACTCATAATGAAGTTAAGGTCGTGGTCGATATGCGGATATAACGGATTTACTATCCGGGCAGCAAACCAGTTGGCAAATACTTCCTTGTTCCACACATCATTGAACCAATCCATAGTAACTAAATCACCGAACCACATATGCGCCGTTTCATGCGCGATAAGGCTGCTTCTGCCAAGTGAGTCGGCGGCTGTCGCGTTTTTCTCGAGAAACATCCTTTTATCGTTGTATAACGTAGCGCCTACATGCTCCATTCCTCCGTATTGAAACCCCGGCAGAATGATAAGTTCGTATTTGTCGAATGGATAATAACTTTTTGTGTACTTTTCCATCCATTCAAGAGAATGAAAGACTTCGTCTATGATATCACAACATTGCGAAATTTTATAAGGGTCTGTCTCCCTGTGATAAAGCGCTATCTTATGCCTGTTTTTCTCGTCGTCGATCTTATCGAACTTGCCTGCAACAAACGAAAAAAGATATGTGCTTATCGGCTCGCTCTTGCAAAAAAATATCATTTTTCTACCTTCCTTGGTCACCGTAGCAAATTTACTGCTGTTACTTACTGCTTCCCATTCTGCAGGTATATCTAATGTTAAATTATAAAAGGCTTTCATATTCGGCTGGTCGAAGCATGGAAAAAGTGTTCTCGCACGATCGGGCACTAACAGAGTATAGACATAATCATCGCGGCGATTTAGCGATTGATTACTTGCTGCAAAATCTATCGAAATAGTATTATTTCGTTTAGAAGTGAATTCTTTAGGGATGATAATATGTTGATTTTCAATAATGTACTCTATTTTTTGCGAGTTTACTATCAAACTTTGTATTTTGTCGGGATTTCCTGCAAAATCGAGGATAATAGGCGTTTTCTTATCTAAAGTCAGATTAATTACAGCATTAACTTGTATATCAGATTGTCTTTCTTCAGGTATTGTGAACATTAAAACATAATCTTTAATNTTATAATTTTCTTTTCGGAACTGCGCAAGTTCGAGGCTGACACCTTCTTCTGTGAGCTTCTTGTTTATATCCCCACAAGAAGATATGACGATAAAAAAAAGAAGTAATAACGGGTATTTGATGTTCATAATAAATATGTGTTTATGACTATATGTCTATGTTTAACAATTATCATGGTTTTATTTGACATCAATTATTTTGACTTTTAACCGCTGTAAAGTTATAAAAAAGTGATAATATATTTTATATGTTTTGAAATTTTATGCAGATTACTTATCTTTGGACTTTATATAAACATTAAATATCTGATATATTATGAAAACAAAATTATTTATTATCACATTAATTTCATTTATGTTTTTTTGCCCCGCAACGATTTTAGCTCAAAAACAGTTCAAACTAAAGTCACCCGACGGAAAAATTGAGGCTACTATTAATGTTGGGAAGACTATTGATTACTCAATTTCTCATAACGGAGATATTATGCTGGATAGATCGGCTATATCAATGTCGCTCGATGATGGTTCTTTTTACGGAGTGAACGCCGGTTTGTCGGGTTCATCGACAAAAACGGTCAGTCAGAAAATTGAAACGCCTATTTATAAGCGCAAGCAAGTGACAGACAATTTTAATGAACTTACGTTAAGATTCAAAGGAAATTACAATATTATATTCAGAGCATATAATGAGGGTATTGCCTACAGATTTGTTTCAACTGCAAAAAAGCCGTTTACAGTAAAAAATGAGCAGGCGGAATTTAATTTTGCGTCCGACAGAAAGATTTTTGTAACTTATGCTAACCAACCCGAAACGTTGCCTATTGAACAGCAGTTTTTTAATTCCTTCGAGCAGCCTTATCATAATATTAACCTGTCGGAATGGAACAAGAAAAGGATAGGTTTGTCTCCGATTGCAGTTGAGTGTATTAATGGAAAAAAAGTATGTATCACGGAAGCCGACTTGTTGAATTATCCGGGTATGTTCGTATATCCGGGTGAAAAAAGCAACAGCCTGAAAGGTGTTTTTGCACCGTATCCAAAAGATGTTGCGCAAGGAGGACATAATGAATTACAAATATTAGTGAAATCGCGTGAAGAGTATATTGCGAAGTTAGAAGGCGCTACAAACTTCCCATGGCGTGTTATTGTTGTTTCGGAAAAAGATTCGGATTTAGCCGACAGCGATATCGTTTATAATCTGGCAACCCCGTCAAAAGGTGATTTTTCGTGGGTGAAACCCGGAAAAGTGGCGTGGGACTGGTGGAATGACTGGAATCTTTACGGTGTCGATTTCAAGACCGGTGTGAACAACGAAACTTATAAATATTATATCGATTTTGCATCAGAATACGGTATTGAATATGTTATCCTCGACGAAGGATGGGCTGTGAATAAAAAAGCCGATTTATTTCAGGTTGTACCGGAAATAAATCTCCCCGAATTGGTTGCTTACGCTACTTCCAAAAATGTAGGCTTGATTCTTTGGGCTGGGTATTACGCGTTCGACAGAGATTTGGAAAATGTTTGCAAGCATTATAGCGAAATGGGTATCAAAGGATTCAAGGTCGATTTTATGGACAGGGACGACCAACCGATGGTCGATTTTCATATTCGCGGAGCTAAGATGGGAGAGAAGTATAAATTGTTAATCGATTATCATGGAACTTATAAGCCGACAGGATTGAATCGAACATATCCGAATGTGATAAACTTCGAGGGTGTTAACGGTCTTGAACAAATGAAATGGGCAACGAATCTGGATCAGGTTACTTTCGATGTGACGATACCGTTTATACGTCAGGTTGCCGGTCCTATGGAATATACGCAAGGTTCTATGCGAAACGCAACAAGACGTAATTACAGGAGCATAAACAGTGAAGCTATGAGTCAGGGCACACGCTGCCGTCAGTTGGCGGAATATATCATTTTCGAATCACCAATAAACATGCTTTGCGATAATCCGTCAAATTACAGGAATGAGCTCGAATGTACGGAGTTTATCGCTGCCGTACCGACTGTGTGGGATAATACAATATCTCTGGCAGGGGAAATAAGCAAATATGTATCTATCGCCCGCCAAAAGGGAGATGCGTGGTATGTCGGTGCAATGACAAATTGGGATGCACGCGAAATGGTGATAGACCTGTCTTTCCTCGGTGAAGGCAATTTCAAGGGCGAAGTGTTCAAAGACGGAATAAATGCCGACCGCGCAGCAAGGGATTATAAGAAAGAAACAATCGATATTCCCGCAAATCGGAAATTGCCTATTTCAATGGCACCGGGTGGAGGGTATGTGGTTAAAATCAGTAAAAAGAATTGACAATTTTAATCGTCACCTATTTTTGCCGCAAAATTTAAAACAAGAATTATGAAGTCGATAAAATTTACAATCAGTTTAAGCATGTTACTTTTGTTCGTGCTTTCATGCAGTTTGCAAGATTCATCAAAATTAGGTGTAGTTGCAGAGAGAAAAGGAGAACTAATCGTTTGCGATCCTTCTCTCATAAATAAAACAATAACTATTCCTTTAAGTTTTTTTACCGAAGAGCTGCAAATGGTCAAATTAGATAATGCCGATGAAGCATTAGTTAAGGAATCAAAAGTTGAGATGAGTGAAAATTATATCCTGGTGAAAAATAGCGAACAAATCCCATATAAGTTATTTGATAAGAAAACAGGGAAGTTCATAACCAATATTGGCGCTTATGGCCAAGGTCCGGGTGAATATCAATTAATATATGATCAACAGATTGATGAAGAAAATGACAGAATATATCTTCTGCCGTGGAGCGCCGATAAAAACAGAAATACAATAATGGTTTATGATTTGAAAGGTAATTTTCTTGAGCCTATACCTTTATGCTTTAGTGTTCCGAAAGGGCATTTGAAGGTAGACACAAAAGCCGGAACAGTAACTGTCTCCTCATTACCTTTTGAAGGAACAAAAGCCGTTGTATGGCAACAAACGCTGAAAGGTGAATTGTTGAAATCAATCGAGCCGGGGCATCTGGCCGTTCAGCCTGACTATAGTAATGAAATGAATGTTTTTATATCAGACAATATTTTCGGATTCAGTATTTTTACGTTTTTTGAACTTCGTGCGGATTCGGTATATCATTATGACGTGAATCATAACAAGTTGATTCCGGTTTTCACCATGAATTTTAAAACCGAGAAACCGCCTATTCACACATATATTGAGACAAAAGATTTTTTTATGGGTGATTTTAGCGAAATAAAGAAATTAGACGATTATAACACAACGACTCAAAATCCAAAGTACTATATCGTTGATAAGAAGAGCTTAAAAGGAGCTTTTTTTACTCTGAAAAATGACTACCTCGGCGGTATTAATATGGATTATCCGGTATATTTACTTTCGGATGACTACTTCGTATATAACACAGAGCCAACTAATCTTCATGAAAAACTTGAAGAAGTTTTGAGTAAAAACAATGAAATGACGACTGAAATGCGAAATAAGCTGACAAAGCTGAAAGAATCAATCTCCGACAACGAAAATAATTACATCTTTTATGCGAAGTATAAACAATCAGCGTCTCTCGATAATATTTCAGTTGTTAAAGTTGAAGAAGAACCACAAATTTCAAACGAAAAAAGTAACGGTAATAATAATATTGAACTATCGGATGTTCAGGAATCAAACGATGATGATAAAATTTATGGCATTAGTGATATGGAGTTTATAAAAAATACTCCACATTTGGATAATGCGTTGGAATATTTTATTGCAAACAACAAGTTTAAAGATTGGGATCCCAACAATAAAAAAGAAGTTGGTTTAGGATATGTAGTTGAGAAAAACGGAAAGTCCTCTGATGTAAAAATCGTAAAGAGCTGTGGAGTTGAAGAATTAGACAACGAAGCTTTACGTTTAATAAAAGAGGCCAAGTTTTCACCGGGGATAAATATAAAAGGCGAACGCATAAGGTGTGGAAACATGGGTATTATGGTTTACTTTCCACCCAAGAAACCTTAAAACTAAAAACTATTATTATGATATCTATGAGGTTTATTATCATTATTTTAATGATTTGTTGCGTTTCATGTAAAGGTAATCGTCCTAAAGATAATAACGTTTCTGCTACTGAAAATATCGGTGATTCGGGTTCAGAACAAAATGACGATCAGGGTTATTTTATGTCTGATAATTCAGAAGGTTTTCGGTATGATGAAATACGCCGGATTGATGCAGGCAGACCGCCTGAAGTGATAGATATTATCGGTAATCGAACGAACCCTTCCGACAGAATCAAGTTATCGCGATTTTTCAGCAAAATTGAGTATTTAGTGATAAAGGAAACTCCTGACACTATAAAGGGAAAGTTTGTTCTAAGCCCCAATTTTTTGTATATCGCAGACCCGGCAAAGGGAATTGCTCAGTTTAACAAACAAGGTGATTTTGTCCGTTTTATCTGTAAGAATTTTTTTCCTCATACTGAAGAAAATGGCATGACACGTGTTACCCAAGAACAAGGTAAAGCGTTTTATGGAGCGACCGATGCGTATTGGAACGAAGGTCGATTATATTACAAATATGAAGATCGTCCGGAAGGAAAAGTGTTTTTGATAGCTTTTGATGAAAATTCACAAGATGTTCAATCATCAGGTTATGAACAGAATAATGATAAGTTTAAACAGGGAACTATCGTTTCCGAATTATCTAAAAATTCAAGAAACAGCTTGTATATCGGTGATGATATTTTGATTTTTGCTCAACGTGGAAAGGGATATCAGGAGACAGAACTTTTAACAATCATGTCGGTTAAAGGAGATACTTTATGTTCGTTTAAAGACTACGATCCGGTAAAAGATTATAAAAAAAGCAATATGAGAGGTGTCGATTCCGGTGATTCGTATCTTCTTAACGGGATTTATAATATTCGCCAGAGCTTTAACGATACCTTGTATATGTTTACACCACCTAATATGCTTACTTCCAAATATATATTAGATTTTGGCGATTTGGGTATCAAATCTTCTAATGAAGGTGTTGATATAGGTATCGGATTGGAAAATAAATTAGTTGGTCCTAAACTATTTGAATCCGACAAATATCTGTTTATCACCTATACAAAAGATTATTCTTGCCCTGCTACAGCTCAATCCGGAAGTTTGAAATATAGCCGGTTGATATATGATAAGAATAGCAAAAGCCTTATAACATTGTATATAGACAAAGCGCCTGATTTTAAGGGCGTAGGATGGCCTGAAGCACCTCCTGCGGATGTTGAAAACGATTTGGACGGAATGCCTTTTGTTTGGCCGATCGGCTTAACTTATGAAAACAAACCTTTTGCATATGTTCGAGCATCAGAATTTTCAAAGATTGCAAATCGACCTGAAAGTTTAAAAAATATCGGTGAAAACGACTATATTGTAATTATTTACTGATTTTATGTACAGCAAAAAAGAATTTATTTTGTATTCAACTTGCACGGGCGCCGAAGGCGAATGAAAAGTGAAAAATGAACGTTCCTTAATGTAAAAAATAAACTAATGAGTCGCTTTGCTTCCAAAGAAAGCGACCGTTGGTTCCTAAGGAAGCAAAAGTGAAAAATGCCGAGCGTGAGGTGTTTCAACGGAGTGAAAATTTTTAAAAAATAAAACCCATGAGACTTATATTAATTATTTTATTGATTTGTTGCGTTTCGTGTAAAGGTAATCGTCCTAAAGATAACGAGAGAGATTTAGCGACAGAGAATTTAACTAAAGAAACGCTACCTGAACAGGAAGCTATTGCTAAAGAATTGGGGTTAACAAAGGTAAGTTTCCTCAAAAGTTTTAAATATGAGGAGGTTCGTCAGGTTGATCCAAACAATCCGCCTGAAGTAATCGACATAATCGGAAGTCGAAAAACACCCTCCGGAAAAATAAAAATATCACAATTATTTAATAATATTGAATATGTTGTTATAAAACAAACCCCTGATTCTGTTAGAGGTGAAGCTGTAGTTTCACCTAATCATGTATATATTCTTGATAACGAAAAAGGAATTGCACAGTTTAACAAGCAAGGGGAATTTATCCGGTATATTTGTAAGAATTTTTTTCCGCATACCAAACATAAACAGGGGTATTCGATTAATACAGAACAATATAAAATGTTTTATGGAGCAACCGATATTTATTGGAATGAAGGTAGATTGTATTATAAATACGAAGATCGTCCTGAAGAAAAAACTTATACAATATTATTTGATGAGAACTCTCAAGATATTCAAGAACCGGATTTACCGGATAACAACGTAAAATTAAAAACGGGTACTGTTGTTTCAGAATTGATTGAAGTTTTTGGTATTTCTAATGAAAGAAGAAACAGTAAACTTCTTGGAGAAAATATATTAGTTTCGGCGCAGAGCAGTAAAGTATATATAGAGACTAAATTTTTAATCGTAACATCGGTTAGCGGAGATAATATTTGTTCATTTAAAGACTTTGATCCTATTAAAGATAATAATAAAAGCACAACACGGAATGCTGATTTTGGAGATTCATATCTTCTTAACGGAATTTTTAATATTCGCCAATGTTATAACGATACAGTATATTCGTTTTCACCACCAAACAGGCTTACTCCCAAATACATAATCGATTTTGGAGATATGGGAATAAAATCTTCAGATGAAGGAGCTGATATTGTTATTGGATTAGAAAACAAACTAATAATCAACAAGCTCTTTGAATCCGACAAGTATTTGTTTATCACCTATACAAAAGATTATTTATGTCCTAATACAATCAAGTCGGGAAGCGTTAAGTTTAGCCGATTGGTATATAATAAGAATAGCAAAAACTTAATGACTATTAGTATTGACATGGCGCCTGACCTTGAAAAAACCAATGGATATCCTAACCCGGAAGTTGAAAACGATTTGGACGGAATGCCTTTTGTTTGGCCGATCGGCTTAACTTATGAAAACAAACCTTATGCATATGTTCCGGCATCAGAATTTTCAAAGATTGCAAATCGACCTGAAAGATTAAAAAATATTGGTGAAAACGACTATATACTGATTATTTACAATTGAAAAGGTCTATTTTTTCTTGTTTTTCCTGTATAGCTGGTACGAATTGATGATGTTCTGCCAAAGAATATATCCGGCAGGGGCGATTGATGTAAGAGGATTAAGATATGTCTGAGCCATCCATATTGCCAATACTGTATTCTTTTGCCCTAACCCCTGTCCTGACGAAACAGGATCGCCGTGACGCCGTCCTATGCGCCTGCCGACAAGAAATTGGAAGCAACATAATATCAATGACACTATTAATAACCCTATCTCTATACTGTAATTGGCGCTATCCTGATCAAGCATGAACCGGACAGTTGTACCTGTCACTACGGTCAGCGCCACAATCCATATATAAAAAGCAAGGCCGGGAATTCCGAGTATGGCTTTGTGAATCTTCGGCGTCAGCTTCCTTAATGCTATTGCGATGAATAACGGCAATATCAGAATCGGTAAGACTTTTTGACATATATAAAAAACGGATTGTATGAACGATAAATCTTCGTGAACGCCCGTAAGTGAAAAGTATATCGGCGCTGCAATCGCAACGGCGATATTGCAGAAAAGCACATAGGCTGTAAGAAAACCTACGTTACCTCCAAGCATACCGGTTATGACTGCCGCCGCAGTTGCAGTAGGTGCAAGCATGCATAACATCGCTCCTTCCGCAATAATACTATTGAACGGAAGTAACAGATAATAAAGCCCAATGCTTCCCACCAATTGTATAATTAACAACCATAAATGTGACGGATGGAATTTGATGTCTTTGAGTGATATCTTACAAAATGTAACCAGCAACATCACAAAAAGTAGGTAAGGCATCATAAAAGAAAGGTGACTGACCCATTTGTAGGTCAGCGCACCTGTTATCATTGCTATTGGGAGCGCCCAGTCTTTAATAAATTTCATATCAAATTGTGAAAAATGGAATTGTGAAATCGTGAAATTTATTAAGTGAAAAATGAAAAGTTAAAATTGAAAAATAGAAATTCATAATTTTTTATTGTTCATTTACTTAATTGAGAGTTGAGAGTTTTTTTTTCATTGTGCATTGTTTTTTGTATTTATAATTGTCAATTGTGCATTGTTAATTGTTAATTGATTGGAATGTATTGTACAAACGCTTCGATGGCTTCATAAGAAGCGAGGCCGAGTTTGTTGTACATCTCCGCTGTAGCCCTGTTACGGTCTTCAGCGCGTTGCCAGAAAAGACGTTCGTCGTCGCCGAGGTATGGAGCGCTTTCGGCCTGCGATTGATGTTTTAGGATTGCGTTACGTTTCAGGCGCAGTTCCTCCGGGCTAATCGGCACAGCCATCTCTATATGGTCCATTTCCCATTCAGCCCATGCGCCGCGATACATCCATATGCGACATTCTTTCATCCATTCCTGCTCTTTTATTTCGTCAATAGCTGCAAGAGCAGCGTCAAGGCATACTTTATGCGTTCCGTGAGGGTCAGCGAGGTCGCCTGCAACGAATATCTGGTCGGGTTTAACTTTAAGCAGCAACTCTTTTACAATTTCCATGTCTTCTTTACCGATAGGATTTTTCTTCACCAATCCTGTTTCATAAAACGGCAAGTCAAGGAAATGGATATTTTCGTCTTTAAGACCTGAGTAACGGCTTGCATGACGTGCTTCTTCGCGTCGGATAGTGCCTTTCATAAAGAGCACATCAGGATGTTCGGGTGTTCCGTCCTCTTTCTTTTCATAACGGAGAAAGTGTATTATCTCTTCCGTTTTTGATTTGATTTTACTGTCTATTGTAGAGTATTTTTCGCACACATCGCGAAGATATTCGCAATAACGAATAACCTCTTCGTCGCCTACGGCAATATTTCCCGAAGTCTGGTACGCAACATGTACATCATGATGCTGGTCGCATAGCCTGCGGAATGTACCTCCCATTGATATGACATCATCATCGGGATGCGGGCTGAATACGATTATTTTCTTAGGATATGGTTTTGCACGTTCCGGGCGGTTTGAATCGTCCGCGTCGGGTTTTCCGCCGGGCCATCCGGTGATTGTGTGTTGTATATCGTTGAATATCTTTATGTTGACGTTGTATGCCGAGCCGTAATTGGCAAGCAGTTCACCAAGACCGTGTTCGCTGTAATCCTTGTTTGTGAGCTTGAGGATTGGTTTACCGGTAATCTGGCATAACCAAACGATAGCTCGCCTAATTAGTTTGTTATCCCAATCGCATGTTGTAACTAACCACGGATGACTGATACGTGTCAGGTCGAAAGCAGCTGACAAGTCTATTACAACCTTGGCATTTGAATGGTGTTGCAGGCATGTTGCGGCTATGGCATCGGTAGCTTGTCCTTCTATAGCCTTTTTTATGATTGCCGCTTTACTTTCCCCCCATGATATAAGCGCAACTTTTTTTGCGTCCATGATAGTGCCAAGCCCCATGGTAATAACTCCTGCGGGTACATTTTCCAAAGAACTGAATAGCTGTGCCGACTCTTTACGCGAAGTAATATCCATCAGGACAAAATTCGTGCGTGAGCTGACTGACGCTCCGGCACTGTTCAGGCCTATTGTTCCGGCGAGACCTATGCCGAGAAGCATATAGTCAACGCCGCCGTAATCTTTTATTTTAGCTTCGTAGCTTTTGCAGAAATCATATATGTCATTTTTATTCATGAAACCATCAGGATAAAATATGTTATCCTTGGAAATATCCACATGGTCTAAAAATGCTTCCCGCAACTGACGAAGGTTGCTGTTTGCCGCGTTACTCAACGGGTAAAATTCATAAAGAAGAAAAACTATTACATTCTTGAAACTTATGTTTTCCTTTTTATGAATGTTGATAAGATGTTGGAACACCGCCAACGGAGAGCGACCTCCGGGAAGGACAAGCACAAACTTTTTATTTTCTTTTTGTTTCTCGAGAATATCTTTTGTTATCTCCTGAGCGATTTCAAGCGCTCCTTCGTCCATTGTCGCATATATATGCGTGGGAATCTTTTCGAAACGCGTGAGAACACTATATTCAAACGCATTCTCGGGCTTATAATACTTTTCCGGGATGCGCGTAAGGGTGATTTGTGAACTTAAATTTTTCCTCATAAATCTTTCTTTTGTCTTTGTTTAATACCTGTTATATTGAACCCGCAAAGATACAAAAAAATAGCCATAAAAATATTTACTATATGATAATTAATCTAATAAAAAGATAACCGGTAAATAATTAATATTTAGAAACTGTTTAAATTTTCCACAAAACCATATATATTGGAAAAAGTTGTTATTTTTCGTCACTCTTTTTGTGTATTTGCTCCCTTTACTCAGCTCAAATAGCCCG
>JGI994J12354_10000286_pt1 | contig 49701 bp, 46 predicted proteins | sample IntmicLarv3ML3BL_FD_12354 | JGI IMG/M metagenome (IMG submission 12354) | reverse complement strand
CATCTAATTCATTTTTAATAATATGCTCGGAAATATTTTGCCCTAGTGATTTGGCAATCGATGAAACCTCCAGTGAGTGGGTTAAACGAGTACGAATAAAATCACTTTTATCTAGCGGAAAAACCTGCGTCTTATCTTGCAAACGGCGAAATGAAGCACTAACAATAATACGATGATAATCCTTTTCAAACTCACTTCGTAAATCTGCCGTTTTTGCAGACCTTGTCGTTTTGTATTCGCCTCGACGCTTATTTGATAAAAGCTTTTCCCATTTCATCCTTATAACCCCAAAATCTTCTTAACTGTATCTGGCATTGCCTCAATTGATATTACTTGGTCGTGCAATACTGGTGCACTGCGAATATCCTCAATTGCTTTTGGCACTGGCACGTTGGCAATCTTTGATAGTTCATCAATGAGTGTAAAATCCTCCATGGCGGCATATTTGCTATCAATCGCTTCCATTACACTGCGTACAAATTTGAAGGGGCTAGCAGTTGAAGCAATGACTGTCGCCGTCTCATCATTGGTCGCACTTTTATATTGGTCGTACACATATGTACTAACAGCTGTATGCGTATCAATAACATAGCCACTTTCTCCATATAACTTTTTAATCGCACTAGCCGTATCTGCTTCAGTGGCGAAATTGCCATAGAATTCCTGCAAATCCGCTTTCATCTCATCAGTTATCTCATATCTGCCGTCTTGATTAAGCGCGTCCATAAAAGCCGTATTCTTAGCTGCATCATTACCTGCTAAACTATAAATCAAGCGCTCTAGATTACTTGAAATTAAAATATCCATTGATGGTGATGATGTTAGCACAAAATCACGATTACGGTCATATTCACCGGTTGCAAAGAAATCGTGTAATACTTTATTTTCATTAGAGGCACAAATTAATTTGCCTAATGGTAAACCCATGCATTTGGCATAATAAGCCGCCAAGATATTACCAAAATTACCTGTTGGCACCGCCACGTTGAGTAAATCACCGCTGTTTATCTTACCTTTTTTTACTAACTGCGCATATGCATAAACATAATAGGCAACTTGGGGAATTAGGCGACCAATATTAATGGAATTGGCTGAGGAAAACTGAAATCCTGCCACTTTAAGTTCTTTAGCCAAATCACGGTCATTAAAAATATTTTTGACGCCCGTTTGAGCATCATCAAAATTCCCTTCTATCGCAATAACATAGGTGTTATCGCCGGTCTGAGTCACCATTTGCTTTTCTTGAATTGGGCTAACACCGTCCTTAGGGTAAAAAACGATAATCTTAGTATCGGGCACGTCAGCAAATCCAGCTAATGCCGCTTTGCCAGTGTCGCCCGAAGTCGCCGTTAAGATAACGATTTCATTTTTAACATTATTCTTCTTGGCTGATGTCGTTAGCAGATGTGGCAAAATTGATAATGCCATATCTTTAAAGGCAATTGTCGCACCATGGAATAACTCTAAATAATAAGCTCCTCCTTTGTCTACTAGTGGAGCAATCTCTTCTGTATCAAACTTGGCATCATATGCCTTGTCGATGCAACTTTTCAACTCTTCTTTTGTAAAGTCAGTAAAAAATCGGCTCATAACTTCATAAGCCACTTCTTGGTATGACATCTGGGTTAATTTATCAATTTCTACATCAAGCTTCGGGATTGTTTGTGGTACATAAAGTCCACCATCTTCTGATAATCCTTTTAAAATGGCTTGCGATGACGTAATTGCTGCTTGCTCTCCTCTGGTACTCTTGTACATAATTTTCATTGAAATCCCCTTCCCTCATGCTGATATATCTGTCTTTAGTATGTATAAAAGCTGTGCACTCCATGTTCGAATAAAAACTTCAAGTTCCTATTAAACCATCTGATATTACGTTCTTCCGCTTGGTTTTTTGCTATAAAAAACAATGCTCCTTGCGAAAGGTCCTCGCCATCAATCACCCGATTTACTGCCTCTCTAGTTCTATCGGATACGGTGACTCTATTAATTCTCCCATCATACGTTGGCGAAAACTGCGCAAAGCCAGCAACTCTTTCCCATATAACATCTGTTACGTTATTGGGAAAGGCTTTCTCATAATTAATGCGGTTTAACACAACGTTAGCAACCATTATCCGACCTTCAACGTCTTCTCCACCAGCCTCAGCTTCAACAAGCGCTAACAAGGTTTCATAATCACCATCTGACATCTGCGTTCTAGCAGCAATCTCCCATGATTGTTCGTTGATATCATCTACCGATTCTTTGACTTGGTCACCAACATTATCTAATGTATCAATTTCACGTTCTGTCATCCTTTGTCCTACCAGTACATCCTCAACACTGGTACCCAACGCTTCATATGGTTCGCTTGTTGCTTGTGCTATATCAATACCAGCAATCACGCCAATATAGCCTGTTGCGATTTTATCGACATACATTCTCGGCACAAATTGTTCATTTTTACCTATTTGCCCATTGCCACTAACGCCTGTAATAATCAACACAAAAACTAGTACTGCTGCCAAAGCGCCAATTTCATAATAAGCAAGTTGCGACTTTCTATCCATCATTACCCATCCTTTATCGACCTTTTTTATTCAAAACATCGAATTCTCATAAGCCATTATATTTTACCACTTTTATTATGGATTAGTCAAACTTGGATTACAAAAAGAAAACAACAACAAAAAGCAAGTCCTATCAGTGTAATGTGAAGCTGTAAAATTAAAGTAGACATAATAAAAAGAGATTTTATCATGCCTACTTTAACCTTATAACTTCAATTTGAGAATAAGCTCGCACACTATTTTTATTTTTGCATTTGTACGGCTTACTTAGTTCCGAATATCCGATCGCCTGCATCGCCAAGTCCTGGGCAAATGTAAGCATCTTTATTAAGACAGCGGTCTTCACAACCAACGATGATTGGCACGTCTGGGTGTGCCTCTGCTAAACGCTTGATACCTTCTGGGGCAGCGATGATGCACATGAATTTGATGTTCTTACCACCGTGTTGTTTAATAAAATCAATCGCTGCTACTGCCGAACCACCAGTAGCTAACATTGGGTCTAATACAAAGATTGTTCGCTCTTCAATAGGGTCTGGTAATTTGCAATAGTATTCATGTGGTTCATGGGTATCATGGTCGCGATACAATCCAATATGTCCTACTTTCGCTGATGGCACTAATGTTAACATACCATTCACCATTCCTAGTCCAGCACGAAGAATAGGTACAATGGCGAGCTTGCGACCAGCTACCATTGGCGTCATACAATTTTCAATCGGAGTCGTTACCTCTACATCTTCAAGTGGTAAATCACGAAGTGCCTCATATCCCATTAATACGGCAATCTCTTCTACCAATTTTCTGAATTCATTTGTTCCTGTGTTGATATCTCTTAACAATGAAATCTTGTGTTGTAACAAAGGGTGGTCCATCTTGTAAACTTTACTCATCTTTGTTCGTCCTTTCTTCGACCGCTGGTCCTTTTGATTTTTTTATTATATCACTTTTTTTTTGCTTCTTCAATTATTTTAAGCCATCGCATTTATAATAAAGGTAACCATACTAATAGCAAAAAGTAAAATCATTCCGACATTTAGACAAATCGTTTTAAATCTAGTTCCTTTTTCTATTTCTATTATTGCTGGGCTTAAAACAAGCCTCTTACGGAATTGGATAAAAACAACAATGCTGGCAATCATACATGCTATTTCTAATATTAAAATCATACTAATGCCAACTAGTTGCGGTGCCACGTGCATGATTTCCTGCATGTCATTTATCGCGTCAAGGTCAATGCCTTGATACAATAATAATGGTAAAACTCCACCAATAATATTAATCAACATATGCAAACCAATACAATAGCTTATCCGCTTTGTTTTTAAATATACATATGCCAGGACCATTCCTAGCATTGTGGCATAAACCACTTGAAATAAATTGCCGTGGAAAAGTCCAAACAAAATTCCCGATAATAAAATTGCCACTCTATCACCGTAAATCCTAACACGGTCAAGTAATACCTTGCGAAATAAAAATTCTTCAATTATCGGTGCAATAAGCACCACCATAACAATACCACCGATGATATTATCATCATTAAGAATGGCATTTAACGGATTACTCATCTCATGACCGGTTACCAAGGTAACTAGTCCTTGCCCCATCAAACTGATAATATTACCTGCCATCATCACTCCAATTGATATCATTAGGAGTAATAATAGTTTGCTGATTTTCCATTTTTCCTTCGGGAAGTCCTTATATGTCGGGGTTGACTTTACAATTAGCATACTCAGGGGAACCGTAATCGCATAGCTGATTAGCATTATTAGTGCCAAATTTTCCATCAACATAGCATTCACACTTTGACTGATTGCCATAATATCTGTTGCGCCACCTAAAATAGTAGCTCTTATCGTCAAGTACAATAAAATTGCCCCCGCCACAATCAGTGCTAATAGGTTATTACCCACAAGAATAGAAAAGTAAAATAAGCCTATTCGCGAAAACGGAAACCACTGCTTTAGTATTTTCTTTTGCTCGGTTATTTGTTCTTCTTGATAGCTCAAACCTTCCATTTACACTTCCTCTCTTTCGTTTTATTACTATATTATTTAATGATGGAATAATCTAATCCCTGTAAATGCCATCACCATATTATATTTATCGCAACATTCAATAACCACATTATCTCTAATCGACCCNCCTGGCTGTGCAATATAATCAACACCACTACGATTGGCTCTTTCAATATTATCACTAAATGGGAAGAACGCATCAGAACCTAATGTCACTCCTGTTAACGTTTCAAGCCACGCTTTTTTCTCTTCTCTAGTAAACACTGCTGGTTTTTCAGTGAAAAGTCGCTCCCATGCACCATCAGCCAAAACATCCATGTAATCCTCGCCAATATAGTTATCAATGGCATTATCACGCTCTGGACCACGAACTTCTGGCTTAAATGGTAAGTTCAGAACCTTTTCACTTTGACGTAGATACCAATTATCCGCCTTTTGTCCTGCTAACCTTGTACAATGAATACGTGATTGTTGTCCAGCCCCAATTCCAATCGCTTGTCCACCTTTAACATAACAAACCGAATTAGATTGCGTGTATTTGAGTGTAATCAAAGAAATTTTCATATCACGAATATTATCTTCGCTTAAATTTTTATTATTAGTCACAATATTAGAAAGTAATTCCTCGTCGATTGGCAATTCTTGACGTCCTTGTTCAAAAGTAATGCCATAGATTTCTTTGTGTTCAAGTGGTGCGGGAATGTAATTCTCGTCAATCTCAATGATGTTATAGTTGCCATTACGTTTGCTCTTTAAGATAGCCAGTGCCTCTGGCGTATATCCTGGTGCGATTACCCCATCTGATACCTCGCCTTTGATTAAATTTGCTGTGTCTACATCACAAACATCTGAAAGGGCAATAAAATCACCAAATGACGACATTCTATCAGCTCCACGAGCACGTGCATATGCACAAGCAAGTGGCGAAAGGTCACCTTTTTCCACCCAGTAAATTTTCTTTAGAACCTCCTCTAACGGTAGGCCTACTGCCGCCCCGGCTGGTGAAACGTGCTTAAAAGATGTGGCCGCACTAAGCCCTGTAGCCGCTTTAAGTTCTTTAACTAGTTGCCATCCATTAAACGCATCCATGAAATTAATGTATCCTGGATTACCGCAAAGCACCTTGATTGGTAGTTCGCTACCGTTTGCCACATAAATCTTCGATGGCTTTTGATTAGGATTACAACCATATTTTAATTCTAGCTCTTTCATTGAAAATTCCTCCTCGTTGTGATTAACTATCTGTAACGACTTTAGCTCTAGTGCCTATCGTTAACTTATCCGTTGAAATCAAATGCTCTCTTTGCTCGTGCTTAGTTACATTTTGCTAGTTCGCATTGACAATTCTTGTCTCATACTCACCTGTTTCAATATCAATATATCTGACGAATAATGAAACTTTGTTTTCTTCGTTGAGGCTATTCCATAGCATGTCAGTGAACTCGTCAATGTCACCCGCTAATTCAACTGGTTTTGGTTCGCCCTCAAAACTTGGCAATGGGTCACCGTCGCACTTATAGGTGTGAATGAAATGCCCCTCGCCAGCGTGCGGATTATCGTATAAGAATGTATAACGGCAACATTGTGCTGGGTCACCGTTGTTGCTTTTTAGAATTGACATTTGATAGTCATACTTACCATCAGCCACCATCATCAAGCCTGAAATACGTGGTGTGTAATTAGGTGCATCTGGTTCGAATTCGCGACTGCGTAATGCTAATTCAAATGTCAAGCCAGCCTCTAGACCTTCGTAAATCGTATCTGTTTGGTCGCCATTAGTAACGATTGTCTCTGTATCTAACACCCGTACTGGTGCATAAATAATCAAACTTGGGTCAGTTAATTTGGCAGGGTCGAACGCCTGGGTCCTAATACCCTCACCATCTTCTATGAAAATGCGATTTCGACTATTTTCACTTCGCCCCATAATAAAATAACCAGTAACTGCCTTTTTGCCATCAGCACTACGACCGATTACAATTCCTCTACCGGGATACGCATTGCTTTTTAATTCTTGCTCTAACGAAATTTTCTTCATGAATTACTCTCCTTATTGTAAATTTAATTGTTATCTTCTCTTCCGTCAATATCGGCCTGTACATCTGCTAAAAATCGCTCCCACGCTTCTTCATTATCAACAAAATACTTCGGACATATCTTACCCGTCACATCATAGTGACGAATAACATCACTAGACTTTAGTCCATGTCGCCAACATAACCATCCTGTCAATTCAACCAGTGACTCGTAGGTCGGCGTGGTTAATTCCCCTGACTCGTCAGGGTGACAACTTTCTATCGACAATGTATCTATATTTCTGTCATTTGATGTATATGCTATTTCGCTGCTTGGAATACACTGAATAATCTCACCTTCAAGTCCAATGACAAAATGACTGCTAGCCTTAGTCGTATGAGTGTCCTTTAGATTTTCAAAATAATCACGATTGGCTTGAGCACTGCTGCCCGGATTGGCAATATAGTGTACCACAACACCCTTGATTTTTCTAAGCTCTATTTGCGGTCTTGAATATTCATTTGGGGTCAATAGCTGAACATCAATTGGTGGTGCTCCCTCTAGTGACAATAGCTCCTCTTGCTCAAGCTTAGGCTCAGGCGTGGCGATTGGCTCCTTATCTTTAGCTGGTAATAGTCTAAAACCTAAAATTGCCAACCCGATTATTGCTACCCCGACAATAACTAGTAAAATGATAGCTCGTCTTTTTTGTGCTTCCGCGCGTTTCTTTCCCCCTGCAGAACGATACGTTCTCTTCGTCATATACGACCCCTTACTTTACTATTTTCATCCAAATTAACAAGAAAGAATTTCGTTTTACGAAATTCTCCGCCTGAGGCGGTCGCATCTTGCGACATTTTCCTATAAAGCACGAAAGATGACGCTAATGACAAACTCGTTGCCATCACCGTCACCCGTTAGTATTCTTATTCGTCTACACTGTAGTTTGGTGCTTCTTTTGTTATATGTATATCGTGTGGATGTGACTCTTTAAGTGATGCCGCAGAAATCTTCATGAAGTTACTCTTTTCAATTAGTGTTGGAATATCTTTCGCTCCACAATAGCCCATTCCTGAACGCAATCCACCCATCAGTTGGAATACTGTATCTTCAACTTGGCCTTTATAAGCAACACGCCCTTCTACTCCCTCAGGAACAAGTTTTTTAGCATCATTTTGGAAATAGCGATCCTTGCTACCGTTTTCCATTGCTGCCACAGAACCCATACCACGATAGACTTTGTATTTTCTGCCTTGGAATAATTCAAATGTCCCCGGACTTTCATCACAACCAGCAAAAATGCTTCCCATCATACAAACGCTTGCGCCCGCTGCAATAGCTTTTGTCATATCACCTGAATACTTGATACCACCGTCGGCGATAATTGGAATGCCTGCTTCTTTGGCCGCTTCATATGCTTCCATTACTGCTGTAATCTGTGGTACACCGATGCCTGCGACTACTCTAGTAGTACAAATCGAACCTGGTCCAATTCCGACTTTGACCGCATCTACACCTGCTTTAATCAAATCTTCAGTTGCCTTTTTAGTTGCTACATTACCAGCAATTACCTGCAATTGAGGATATTGTGCCTTGATTTTCTTAACGGCATCTATAATATTCTTCGAATGTCCATGTGCCGAATCCAAGACAACTACGTCCACGCACTGTTCAACTAGAGCGTCGATACGATCCATCATATTGCCTGTAATTCCTACTGCCGCACCACATAATAATCTACCTTGTCCATCTTTTGCTGAAGATGGGTATTTGATTTGCTTTTCGATATCCTTGATAGTGATAAGTCCTTTAAGATTAAAATCCTTATCAACAATTGGTAATTTTTCTTTCCTAGCTGATGCCAAAATTTTCTTAGCTTCTGCTAAGGTAATCCCCTCACGGGCTGTAATTAATCCATCACTTGTCATTGATTCTTTGATTTTCTTAGAAAAATCTTCTTCGAATTTCAAATCACGGTTAGTAATAATTCCAACTAACTTTTTACCCTCAGTAATTGGTACTCCTGAAATCTTGAATTTAGCCATCAAGTCATTGGCTTCCCCTACTGTATGCTCTGGGGATAAGAAAAATGGGTCAGTGATTACACCATTTTCAGAACGTTTTACCATATCAACTTCTTCCGCTTGTTGCTCTATTGACATGTTCTTATGGATAATACCAATACCACCTTGTCTTGCCATTGCGATAGCCATGCGGTTTTCAGTTACTGTGTCCATCCCGGCACTCATCATCGGGATATTCAATTTAACCTTCTTAGTTAACTGTGTTTCTACGTTAATCTCGTTTGGTGTAACCTCTGAATAAGCTGGCACCAACAAAACATCATCAAATGTAATTCCATCACCAATTATTGTTCCCACACTTCCGCCTCCATTTTTGAAATTATTCACGTTGTAGTTTGTTCATAAGTGTATCAAAAAGCATACTTAGTGTCAATTGTTAGAGGCTATCATTTATCACGAAAAAATCACCTTATTTATCCTCATTTAACGTCAAAAAGTCCTCAAGATAAATAATGTGTCTTGAGGGCTCTTTTTGACTTGTTATTTACTATGTAGTTTAGCCAATCGTCTGTTACAGTTTAGCCTACTTCGATTTCGCTTCGCTACATCATCCCCATCCCGCCACCAGCTGGCATTGGTGGGATATCTTCTTTGATTGTTGAAACTACTGACTCTGTCGTAAGTAATGTAGCCGCTACACTAGTAGCATTTTGCAATGCACTTCTGGTAACTTTCGCTGGGTCTAGAATTCCTGCTTTAACCATATTAACATATTTTTCGGCGTATGCATCAAAGCCCATACCCGATTTAGATTCTTTTACTTTATTAACGATAACCGAACCGTCTAATCCTGCATTCTCAGCAATGTGGTATAGTGGCGACTCTAGTGCTTTTAAGATAATCTTAACGCCGGTCTTTTCATCACCTTCTAATTCGTCCGCCAATGAAGCTATTGCTTTAGCCGCATGAATATATGCTGAACCACCGCCAGCGATAATGCCTTCTTCAACTGCTGCTTTGGTAGCTGCTAGGGCATCTTCCATTCTAAGTTTAGCCTCTTTCATCTCTGTCTCTGTCGCAGCACCAACACGGATAACTGCTACGCCACCTGCTAATTTAGCAAGGCGCTCTTGAAGCTTTTCTTTATCAAATTCTGATGTTGATGTCGCCATCTCATTCTTAATCTGCTTAACACGCGCAGCGATATCTGCTTTCGCACCAGCCCCATCAACGATAATGGTATTCTCTTTTTGAACTTTAACTGATTTGGCTTGGCCTAGTTGCTCAATGGTTGTCTCTTTGATATCCATGCCTAGTTCTTCAGATATAACTGTTCCACCCGTTAAGATAGCGATATCTTCGAGCATTGCTTTTCTTCTATCACCATAGCCTGGTGCCTTAACTGCTACTACTGCGAATGTTCCTCTTAGTTTGTTCAAGATTAAGGTAGTAAGTGCTTCGCCTTCAATATCCTCGGCAACAATCAATAACTTTGAACCAGTCTTAACGATTTGCTCTAGGATTGGTAAAATATCTTGGATATTGGTGATTTTCTTATCTGTAATTAATACATATGGATTATCTAAAAGTGCTTCCATCTTGTCCATATCGGTTGCCATATACGCCGAAAGATATCCACGGTCAAATTGCATACCTTCAACTAAATCAAGTTCTGTCTGCATTGTCTTAGACTCTTCAATAGTAATAACACCATCGTTTGAAACCTTTTCCATTGCGTCAGCAACTAATACCCCCACTTCTTCATCTCCTGAAGAAACGGCAGCTACTCTAGCAATATGCTTTTTGCCATCTACTTTTTGTGACATCTCAGCAATAACGTCCACTGCCATGTCTGTTGCCTTTTTCATGCCCTTACGCAAAACTATTGGATTGGCACCTGCTGCTAGGTTCTTAATTCCTTCATGCACCATCGCTTGCGCCAATACTGTCGCCGTAGTCGTTCCATCACCAGCAACATCATTGGTTTTAGAAGCAACTTCACGAATAAGTTGCGCACCCATGTTTTCGAAACCGTCTTCTAATTCGATTTCTTTGGCAATTGTAACACCATCATTGGTAATTAGCGGACTGCCGTATGCCTTATCCAATACTACATTACGACCTTTAGGTCCCAATGTCACTCTAACTGTATCCGCAAGTTGATTTACACCACTTTCTAATGCTGTTCTTGCGTCATCTCCGTACTTAATTAACTTCGCCATAATTCTTATGTCCTCCTCTATTATTGAACTTTATTTGACAACAGCTAAAACATCTTGTTGTTTGATGATTATTAGTTCTTCATCTTCTATCTTAACTTCGGTTCCTGCATACTTTGAAAAGACAACTTGGTCTTTGACCTTTAATTCCATCTTCTCTTCTTTGGTACCAGGTCCTACTGCTACCACTACTGCCACTTGTGGTTTCTCTTGTGCTTGTCCAGGAAGAACAATCCCTGATGCCGTTGTCTCTTCTGCAACTAATTGTTTTAAAACTACTCTGTCTGCCAATGGTGCTAATTTCATCTTCATTTTCTCCTTTGTTATGGTTTATTGTCGAACTCGCTCCCCTGGGTCGCTCGTTCAAATAGCCAGTGAAATTAAATACTCACTTCACTCGTGCTTAATTCCCCGTGGTTATCTTATCTAGTTCTTCGAAAAGAACATCATTTAAAACCTTAATGTAAGTACCTTTCATCCCGCTAGAACGAGACTCGATAACGCCCGCACTTTCGAATTTGCGCAAAGCATTAACAATAACTGAACGAGTAATTCCAACACGGTCAGCTATCTTACTAGCAACTAATATTCCCTCGTCGCCATCTAGCTCATCAAAGATATGCACGATTGCCTCTTCTTCAGAATATGACAACGTGCTAAATGCCGATTTCACTACTTGGATTTTGCGTTCTTCTTCAACATTTTCTTCGTTTACCGAGCGCATCATCTCAAGCCCCACAACCGTTGTACCATATTCACTAACGATAATATCTTCGATATCATAACTTTGGCTATCACGATAAATAAAAACTGTTCCTAATCGTTCACCCGCGATATCTATCGGACTGATAATTCCTTGGTATCTATCAACATTTTCAAATATGAAACCTAACGTCTCGAGATTAACATTTTCCTTGGTCGAAAGCACACTTAGAAAACGATCATTAAGTAGTTTATCAATATATCCGCCTACTTTATCGCTAATCAGTTCAACAATTTCTTCAACTCCACCGCACTGGCATACGCCTAGTACTTTGCCCTTTTTACTGATAACCAAAATATTTGAATTTAGTGTCTCCATCATTACGTTACAAATATCATTAAACACAACTTTAGTTGAGTCATTGTTATGCAGAAGTCTGTTTATTTTTCGTGTTTTATCCAATAACTGTACACTCAATTTCACACCTCCTTTGTTGCTTTCTCACATCATTTTATCACACATTATAAGAAGCGAAAAGCACTTCTTTTTAGTATACTATTTACGCATCATTACTGCCTTTCCAACTGAGTAACATATCCACAGTGCTCATCTGCACAAACTAACTTGCTACCCTTTTCAAGCATATATCCTTTACACTTCGGACACTTATCCTTTGATGGCTTTTGCCATGACATAAATTCACACTCTGGATTGTCCTCACAACCATAGTACTTCCGACCCTTTTGAGTCCTCTTTAGTACCACTTCTTTGTTACACTTTGGACACTCTACTCCGATTTTCTCAAGGTATGGCTTGGTGTTGCGACAGTCTGGAAATCCGGGACAAGCTAAAAATCGTCCGTGTGGTCCGTATTTGATAACCATATTACGACCACATTCCTCACAGATAACGTCAGTCTCTTCATCTTTGATTTCAACTTTTTCTAGCTCCACCTCTGCTGCTTGTACAGCTTTATCAAGGTCAGGATAGAACTCTTCGATGATACTTTTCCATTTGACACTACCATCTTCAACTTTATCCAATCGCGCTTCCATATTGGCCGTAAAATTCACATCGACAATATCTGGAAATGATTGCTTAATCATATTGTTAACTACTTCACCTAATTCAGTGATGTATACACTTTTGCTTTCCTTGGTAATATATCTTCTCCCAAGCAATGTACTAATGGTTGGTGAGTAAGTACTCGGCCTACCAATCCCTAACTCTTCCATTACCTTTACCAAACTCGCCTCATTGTAGTGCGCTGGCGGTTGCGTAAAGTGTTGCTCAGGGGTTAATTCTTTAAGCATTAATTTGCTATCTTTATCAATGCCCTTAAGCATCGTTACGTTTTCTTCTTTTTCCGCATCACTACTAACATATGCAGACATAAACCCAGAGAATTTAATTCTTGACGCCGCTACCGTGAAATAATATTCACCACCCTTAATCTTAACTGATGTCGTCTCATATATCGCATTGCTCATGCAACTTGCGGCAAATCTTTTCCATATTAATTGGTATAAACGGAATTGGTCTCTTGATAATGATGCCTTAATTGATGCTGGCGTTCTAACAATATCACTTGGGCGAATTGCTTCATGTGCATCTTGAACTTTCTTGGTTTCTTTTTTAGCCACACTTTCCTTTTTTAAATATTCCACACCATATTCTTCGGTAATATAATTACTTGCCGCTACTTTGGCTTCATCTGAAATTCTAGTTGAGTCAGTACGCAAATATGTAATCAAACCAACTGTACCACTTTTCTTAATATCAATTCCTTCATATAATTGTTGCGCAATTCGCATCGTTTTTTGGGTGGTAAAATTAAGTGTTTTTGAGGCTTCTTGCTGTAATGTACTAGTTGTAAAAGGAAGTGGTGCTTTTTTGATACGCTCACTTTTTTTAACGTCACTAACTTCATAATCAACTTTTTCAAGTTTTTTCAAAATGGCATCTAATTCTTCTTTGGAATTAATGGCAAGTTTTTTATTGGCGTGTCCATAAAATTTTGCTTCCAAAATCTTTTTTACGCCACCAATACTAAATGATGCATCTAGCGACCAGTATTCGGCTGGAATAAATGCATTGATTTCATCTTCACGGTCACCAATAATGCGCAAGGCCACTGATTGTACACGCCCCGCACTCAAGCCTCGCTTAATCTTCGCCCATAAAAGCGGGCTGATGCGATAGCCCATTACCCTATCTAGTACACGACGTGCTTGCTGTGCGTCAACTAAATCCATATCTATATCGCGAGCACTTTTGATTGAGTCTTTAACCGCATTTTTAGTGATTTCATTAAAACTAATTCGACGCATCTTCTTATCGTCAAGCTTTAAAGCCTTTGAAAGGTGCCATGAAATAGCCTCACCCTCACGGTCAGGGTCAGTTGCCAAGAAAACCTTATCAGCCTTTTTAGCCGACTTTCTAAGCTTTGCTAATAAATCTCCTTTGCCACGAATAGTAATGTATTTGGGCTCGTAGTCATTTTCTATATCAATACCCATCTGACTCTTTGGCAAATCACGCACATGACCATTCGACGCTGCCACTTCATAATTTGAACCTAAGAATTTTTTAATCGTTTTTACTTTTGCTGGTGATTCCACAATCACAAGATATTTAGCCACAATAGCCTCCTTAAGCCTCAACTTTATGTATCGGCTCTCACATAATAATTTTTAAAGGGTTCAAAAATTTTACCCTCTAATTGTAATTCCAAAAGGATTTTGCTAATTTCAGCTACGTTTCCAGGTACTTCTTCTAAGATGCTGTGCAAATCTTTCGGGGTTAAATCTACACAACTATACACCAATTTTTTTGTCGTTGCAAGTCCTATTTCATTTTTTTGTTGGTTTTCCTTTTTCACAACATAACGCATATTTAGTTCTGATAAAACTGTTTCTACTGAATATGCGATGCCCGCACCTTGCGAAATCAGACGATTACAACCCTTACTTAATTCATCATTAACTCGCCCTGGCAAAGCCAAAACTGTTCTTCCTTGTTCCATTGCAAAATCTGCAGTTATCAAGGAACCACTCTTTTCTTTTGCTTCGATTACCAACACTACATCAGCCATTGCACTGATTATCCGATTACGCATTGGAAAATGATGTGGACGAGGCGGACTTCCTGGCGATAGTTCTGCAATAATTCCACCATTTTCAATAATTTGGTTATATATCTTACGATTGCGGGCAGGATAACAGATATCAACCCCACAACCTAGTACCCCATATGTAGTGCCACCACCAGCTAATGCACCCTCGTGAGCTACCCCATCAATCCCTAACGCCATCCCGCTTATTACCTGAACGCCATGCTGAGCTAATAATTTGGCATATGTAAATGCATGATGTCGCCCATAGGGACTACACATTCTCGCGCCCACTATCGCTACTATTGGTATTCGTTCTTCGGGTAGCTTCCCCAATACAAATATTTCTTCTGGCATGTCTTTATAATCAAGCAAGCGCTTGGGAAATGCTTTTTCATTTTGCTGATAACATAATATCTGTTTCTTCATATTATATACCTTTTGCCCCTTCATAATTTCTTTTAATAAGCTACATCTTCCAAAAATCTTTTTCCGGGTTTCGATAACAAATCGCTTCACTAATGTGTTCTTCGTTGATTGTTTCGCAACCATCAATGTCAGCAATTGTCCGAGCTGTTTTGATAATTCGATGATAACCTCTCGTGCTTAAATCCATTTTGTCAAAAACTAACGCTAATAGTTTTTGCCCTGCCTCTTCAATTTGGCAGTATTTGTTTATCTGTGTACTGGTTAATTCTGAATTAAAAGTAACGCTCTCATCTTTGTATCGTTGGCTTTGAATGGCATGTACCCGTTCCACTGTGTCACGCATTTCCTTGGAGCTTAATCCTGATTTTCTCTTTTTGCCTCTTTTATGGTCTTTGTAGTCTGTTCCTGCTATTGCCTCATAAGATACTGCCGGTACTTCTACACACAAGTCTAAGCGGTCCAAAAAAGGGCGCGACAAAGTACCTGCATATCTAGCTAATGATGTTGCTGTGCAAGTACATTTATTTAAATCAGGGTAATGTCCACAGGCACACGGATTCATCGCCGCTACCAGAAGGAATGATGCCGGAAAGCGCACACTTCCATAAACTCGTGAAATAGTAACTTCCTTATCTTCTAACGGTTGCCGTAGAGCCTCTATCTCCCTTTTCGGCATCTCTGATAATTCATCTAAAAACAGTACTGAGCGATGTGCTAATGTCACCTCGCCTGGACGAGGAATTCTGCCACCGCCAATTAATGCATTCATAGAAACATTATGGTGCGGTGCTCTAAATGGTCGTGCATTGATTAATTCCGTATTAGGCGGTAATAGTCCTGCCACACTGTAGATTTTCGTTACTTCTAAGGCCTCTTCTTTGCTTAATGCTGGTAAAATAGTCGGAAGGCGTTTTGCCACCATGGTTTTGCCAGAACCTGGTGGTCCAATCATCAGTAGGTTATGAAATCCTGCCGCTGCAATCATCGCTGCTCTTTTCACTCCCTCTTGTCCGTAAACATCGGCAAAATCCACCTCACTTTTCTTACCTATACTACTAAATGGTGATTTAGGTGCTACTGGAATTATTTGATTTTTGCAATAAGCAATTAACTCTTTAAGTGTATCTATAGGAATGATTTTTATTTTTTCGACAACGTTTCCCTCGTGATAATTAGCCCTTGGTACTATACATGTATTACACCCTAGCTCTTTTGCTTTGATAACTATGGGCAACACCCCAGCGACTCCACGTAAATGCCCGTCAAGACCTAGTTCTCCAACCACCATCGTCTTATCCATGCAATTGATTGGTATCTTTCCTGCCGATATTAAAATCGAGGCTGCTACTGGCAAATCAAAGCCACTACCATCTTTTCGCAAATCCCCTGGTGCTAGATTAATCGTAATTCGTTTCGGTGGCAGGGCTATTCCTGAATTACGCAGGGCAGTTCTAACACGATCTTGCGCTTCTTTAACTTGTGATGATACATGTCCTACCATGATAAACATCGGCAAGCCATCGCTGACATCGGCTTCCACTTGAATAGGAATTGCTTCAACACCTAGGATAACTGCCGATAAGATACTGCTAAACATACTTATCCTCCTGTTTCTTCTATATGTTAATAGAAGTGTATTTTTATTTTGTAATTAATTAAAATGGAAATACAGCACAGACTTGTCCTGCGTTTCAGATTTGTATTATTACTTTATCACATTTTTAACCGTGGCACAAGGAACAAAGTAAATAAGTTCACTTCAACTTTCTAATCATTTAATCACCATGCACAAAACCCTCATGCATGGTGACCTATATACTCTCTATTTGCTTGAAAGCTAGTTTACCTTTATTCTTGCTTTCTTAAAATATCGTACTTATCTAACTCACAGCCCAAATCAATATATAATCGCTGCTTTGGATGTGGTGCACTTTCGCATTCGTTGCCATCTTCATCGACAATGCGCTTAACTATAACTTCTACATTATCACCATTAGGCTTCATGACTTCAATTAGCTCACCTACTGAAAACTTGTTGCGTTGTTCGATAAAATATAATCCCTCTTCATTGGCCTTACCGACAATGCCTAGATATACATATTCTCGAACATAAGTATTATTGTCATAAATCTGCGTTGTCTCATCTGGTTTGCCATAGAAAAATCCCGTCGTAAACTGGCGATAGGTACAATTGGATATCTGTTCTTGATACCATGGCATATTCTGTTCGTATAACTTTAAATCAGCTTTATAATCATCAATTGCCTTACGATAAGTTCGTGCCACCGTCGCTACATACAAAGCCGTTTTCATCCGTCCTTCGATTTTAAAGCTATCAATGCCCGCCGACATCAAATCAGGAATATGCTCAATCATACATAAGTCTTTTGAATTAAATATATAGGTGCCACGTTCATTTTCGAACACTGGTAAATATTCACCCGGCCTTTGTTCTTCCATCAAATGATATTTCCAACGGCAAGGGTGGGTACAAGCCCCCTTATTCGCATCTCGACCTGTAAAATAATTGCTAAGCAGGCATCGTCCTGAATATGAAATACACATCGCCCCATGAACAAATGTCTCAATTTCCATATCGCTTGGTATCTCCGCTCGTATTTCCTTAATCTCAGCAAGCGAAAGTTCACGAGCCGTAACCACTCTACTCGCCCCCAAATCATACCAAAACTTATAAGTTCCGTAGTTAGTATTATTAGCTTGCGTACTAATGTGGCGTTCAATATCAGGGCAAATTTCTTTTGCTAAGATGAAAATAGCTGGGTCTGCGATAATCAATCCATCTGGTTTAAGTTCCCTTAACTCGTTAAAATATTCTCTGATTGGTTCTAAATCTTCGTTATGTGCTAAAATATTCGCCGTGACATAAATCTTCACGCCATGCTCGTGAGCAAAAGCAATACCTTCTGCCATCTCTTCCAGCGAAAAATTCTTCGCTTTAGCGCGTAGACCAAATGCTTCACCACCAATATAAACCGCATCAGCACCATAGATAACTGCTATTTTTAATACTTCAAGGCTACTCGCCGGAACTAATAGTTCTGGTTTTCTCATTATTGTACTCCTATTTTCCTAACTTATACTAAGCAATTCGCCTGATTTCTACGCTAATACTTCACGCTCACCGTCAAACCATCACCTAGTGGCACAATTGAGGTCACTAATGCTTCGTTGTGCTTTAACTCATATAAATACTCTCGCATCCGCTTGTGGATAGTTCTTTTTCGGCGTTCAAGCGCAAAATGTGATTCAATAATATCACCATCTTGTAAGACATTATCTGATATTAAGACTGCCCCATTGTCCATTAATCGCAAAATTTCTGGCAAAAAATTAATGTATTGCCCTTTAGCTGCATCCATAAAAATAAAATCAAAGGGACCTTGCAAATCTTTTAGTACATTTTTGGCATCACCTTCAACCAAGGTGATTTGTTCAGCCTTGCCAGCCTTGGCAAAATTACTCCGTGCCATAGGAATTCTCTTTTCATAATTTTCGATTGTCGTTATATGACAATTACTTGACGCATTTTCACACATCAAAATAGCTGAAAATCCTACCGCCGTACCAACTTCTAAAATCTTAAGCGGCTGCTTTATCGCCAACATAACCTTTAGAAAACTTTGCATCTCTCGACGAATAATGGGAACTCCATCTGCTCTCGCCTGACCTTCCAACTCTTCTAAAAATGGTGAATTGACCTGCTCCAACGAATTGATATAGGTTGTCATTCTATCATCAACAATCACTGTTCTTCCTCTTCTTCTAAATGGGCATGCGCCATAACTGCCAACATCTCATCAATGCTTTGCGCCGTTGTAAGCGTGTATGTTCCTGCTTTTAGCTCACCTCTAAAATCGGAAATTTTTTCTTGCATCCAAAAAACAAGTGGCTTTTCCACCAACTTTTTTTCCTGCAACAATTCGCCGATATTCATCACTGACATATCATCTGTAATAGTTACACTTATGGACTTTGCATCTCCTGGACCATCTGCGGGTTTTTGGTTGAAAACTTCATATCCCAAACCATATGCCGTTCTACCTAAATAAATAATTAATAACGCAACCAGCACATACAGTAAAATCCTAACTATTCCTTTGATACCGCCAATCGCTACCGCGTATCCCTTACTCTCCTTGTTGTATTGCACTTGTGTTAAGCCTCCGTGATAATCGCCAAAATCATAGGCCGACGTTTAGTTTTCTTCCAAACAAAATCACCTAGCGAATCTCTAATAATTGTCTTCATCTTGCCCCAATCGGTAATATTGCGCTCTTGGCATAACACCAAAGAGTCTTCAACTACCTCGCGCGCCGCTCCCATTAAATCCTCTGACTCTCGGACATAGACAAATCCACGCGACACAATATCTGGCCCTGACAATAGATTATTGCTATGTCTTTCTAATGTTACAACGACAACAATAATGCCATCTTCTGATAGGTGTTGACGGTCTCTTAAAACAATATTACCAACATCGCCAACGCCAAGTCCATCAACTAAAATACCACCAGTTTGCACTTTGCCTATAATCTTTGCTTGTTTATCATTCATTTCCATTACTTCCCCAGCATGCATGATAAATGTATTCTCTTTTGGAATACCCAAATCAAGCGCTATCTCTGCTTGAGCTTTAAGATGTCTAAATTCACCGTGAACTGGAATTGCATACTTTGGTTTTACCAACGAATAAATTAGCTTAATCTCTTCTTGACAGGCATGTCCCGAGACATGAGTATCCTCAAAAATAACATCAGCACCTTTTTCCGAAAGCTCATTAATTACCTTTGACACTGCCTTTTCATTGCCTGGTATCGGCGACGAACTAAAGATGATGGTGTCTCCTGGCTTAATGGAAACCTTACGGTGAATGCTAGCGGCCATTCGTGACAGCGCTGCCATTGACTCTCCTTGGCTTCCCGTTGTGATTAATACCATTTTCTCATCTGGATAGTTTTTCATCTGGTCTATTTCAATTAATGTCCGGTCAGGAATATCTAGATATCCCAGCTCTGAGGCCGTCGTAATAACATTAACCATACTGCGCCCCTCAAGCACTACTTTGCGGCCATATTTGTAAGCCGAATTGATAATCTGCTGAACTCTATCGACATTAGATGCAAATGTTGCAATGATAATCCTCGTTCCTGTGTGATTAGAAAAAATATTATCAAATGTCCTCCCTACTGTTCGCTCAGACATCGTAAATCCTGGTCGTTCAGCATTGGTACTATCACACATTAAGGCTAATACGCCCTTCTTACCAAGCTCCGCAAATCTGCTCAAATTGATAGCATCACCATATACTGGTGTATAATCCACTTTAAAGTCACCTGTATGAACAACAACTCCTGCTGGTGAATGAATTGCTAATGCCGAGGCATCGGCGATACTGTGATTAGTCTTGATAAATTCAATTCTAAATTTGCCTAAATGAATTGACTGTCCATGCTTAACCGTTTTTCTTTTAACTACTCTGAGCAAGTTATGCTCCTTTAATTTATTATCAATTAAGCCCATTGTCAATTTTGTTCCATAAATCGGAGCATTTACTTCCTTTAGCACATATGGCAAAGCACCAATATGGTCCTCATGTCCATGTGTGATAACAAAACCCTTAACTTTTTCGTAATTATCCTTTAGATAAGTAACATCTGGGATTACCAAATCAATTCCCAACATATCATCTTCGGGGAATGACAGACCGCAGTCCACCACAATAATACTGTCTTCATATTCAAAGGCAGTGATGTTCATTCCAATTTGCTCTAGTCCCCCTAGTGGAATGATTTTTAATTTTCCTACATTTTCCTTTTTCAAAAATACCTCCATTCTATTTCGTTTAAAATTCTATTTTCACGTTCTCTAGCATTTCATTAAAAATACGGGATATCGCCTCTAGTTCCGACTCTTCTTCAAGCATCACATACTGCGCCTCTTCTTCGCCATCTTGTGATAAATCTTTAAGAATGTAAGCGTCCGCTTCCTCTTCTAACGAGTCTGATACTAATAGGTAATTGCACCCATTTACTCTCGTTTGCTCTTCAACATAAAACGTAACTTCCGTTCCGTCTTCGTCTATAAATAATATCTTATCCATTATACTCTCTCATTTCCTTTGCGTTCGATTGCACGGTGTGAACTTGTTCACTAAACTCGCACTATGTGCTTGTTAAGTGAATCAATGTCTCTTCCTCTGCTTCGCATAAATTTCGTCTAAATATCCTTGTAAGATAAAACCTGCCGCAATCATATCTATACTCTTTTTATAATCTTGCTTCTTTATCCCTTCAGCAATTAGCACATCTTTGGCGGCTGCCGTCGTTAGTCTTTCATCTTCCATAACAACAACCAGACCCGTCCTATTCACTAAAGCTTCCTTGAACTCTAGCGTCTTGACAGCCCTGTCACCGATAGTATCGTCCATATTTTTAGGAAATCCCAAAACAATCGTCTCTACTTGGTATTCCTCAACTAACGCTTCTATTCGCGCCAAAGTCTGACGCAATTTGCTCTCTGATTTGCGCCAAATCGTCTCTACGCCCCTAGCCGTTAAACCAAGCGAATCGCTAACAGCTACACCCACTGTCTTTGACCCGTAATCAAGCCCCATAATTCTCATAAATCAATCTCATTTCCAGGATTTGTTCTGAATATATTCTTTTAACAATTGCTCAACTAATTCATCCCGCTCAACTTTCATAATCATGCTTCTGGCGCCCTTGTAGCTAGTGATATAAGTAGGGTCTCCCGACATAATATAGCCAACAATCTGATTAACGGGATTATATCCCTTCTCAGCCATTGCTGTGTATACAACGTCAAGAATGTCCTTCACTTGTATCTCCGCTTCTGTCTTCACTTTGAAGTACTGTGTGTTACTAGTGTTTTCCATTTTTTCACGTCCCTTATCTCTTTTTCTACTCTATTTTAATACAATATGGCACTAAATACAAGGCATTTCGCCCAAGATGTAGTCTTTATCAATAATGTCACGCGCTTCTACGGTCACAATTTTGCCTACCAAATTATCCCTGCTGGCAAAAGCAACTTTCAAATATTCCTTCGTGTGTCCAACAAAATATGGCTGACCCTCAATCATAACTCTTTCTTCAAATAGCACTTCACACTCTTGTCCTAAGATATTTGCCATAAAATGCTGCTTGTTTTGTGCTTCAATAGCACTCATCTCCTTGCTACGCGTTGTCTTAACCGCTTCTTGTATCTGCTTAGGCATGGTGGCGGCTACCGTGTTTTTTCGGGGTGAATATTTAAAAATATGTGTCTCATAAAAATTAATATGCCGAACAAATTCTTTGGTCATTGCGAATTCTTGCTCGCTTTCGCCTGGAAAGCCCACAATAATATCTGTCGTTAGGGATACGTTTTTATAATATTTGCGAAGTAATGCGCATTTTTCAGCAAACTCTTGCACCGTGTAACGTCTATTCATTCGCTTTAACGTCTCATCGCATCCACTTTGTAATGATAGATGAAAATGCGGACACACTTTTTCGAGTTTGACTATTGCACTTACAAATCCTTGTGTTATAATCCGTGGTTCTAGTGAGCCTAAGCGGATACGTTTGATTTGCTCTACTTGATGAACCGCTTGAATTAACTCAACTAATTCCCCACCATCGCCTCGCTCGACCCCATAAGAGCTTAAATGTATTCCCGTTAAGACTATCTCTGCGTAACCTGCCTTGGCTAAATTATTAACCTCAATTAGCACATCAGCTAGCTTACGACTTCTGACTCTACCTCTCACATAAGGGATAATGCAATATGCACAAAATTGATTGCAACCATCTTGAACCTTGACATAAGCTCTGGTATGTTCACCACTATTTTTAATATTAAGATTTTCATAATCATTGGTTATATTAATATCAGTAACAACTTGTTGTTTTTCGTTTTTAGCGAAATATTCTTCGATTATGGATAACAATTCTTGCTTTTTATTGTTGCCGATAATAATATCAACAGCAACATCTTCACTTAAACTATCCGCACTAGCTTGTACATAACAACCCGTTGCTATAACTACTGCTTGCGGGTTCATCTTCTTAGCCTTTCTAATCATCTGTCGCGATTTGCGGTCGGCAATGTTGGTGACTGTACAAGTATTGACAATATAGATGTCTGCATTTTTATCAAATGGAACTATTTCTAGTCCACCATTTTGTAATATCTGACTCATTGCTTCTAATTCATAAGCATTAACTTTACAACCTAAATTATGTAGGGCAACTTTTCTATTCATAACCACCTCATTGTTATTGCGGGTATATGCAGTCCAAAATCTCTTTATGTAATGATACCTTGACTTTTGTCTATGCAAAATGTACACTTATAGTAACTGTATTACAAACAACAAATATCTATCATATAAGGAGGTATCATTCTATGACAACAGTACAAATTTCTTTAAATTCAATCGACAAAGTCAAAGCCTTTGTAAATGACATATCTAAGTTCGATTTCGACTTCGATTTAGTATCAGGAAGATATGTTATTGATGCCAAATCTATCATGGGTATCTTCAGTCTTGACTTAGCTAAACCAATCGACCTAAATGTTCATGCTGAAGGTGAGCGTTTGGATAGTGTTTTGGAATTGCTAAAACCTTACTTAATATAAAAACTGGTGCACTTAGGTGCACCAGTTTTTATACTGCAATCACCACTTCCGCCGTCTCCACGGCCGTCTCTAACATCTCGTCAATCTTTTCTGCCAATCGCTCTTCCGAACGCTTGATAATATTTAAGTTAGGCTTCGTCACCGGGTGCTTCGCTACGAAAATTGTACAGCAATCTTCGAATGGCAAAATCGAAGTCTCGTAAGTATTAATCTTTTGCGAAACATCGACAATCTCTTGTTTATCAAATCCAATCACTGGTCTAAAAACTGGCATCGTGCATACTTCATCAGTCGAAACCAAGCTAAGTATCGTCTGACTTGCTACTTGTCCAATGCTCTCACCTGTGATAAGTGCTGAGCAATCATTAGTCTCACCAATCATCTGCGCTATTTTCATCATATAGCGACGCATAATAATTGTTAATTCAGCATGTGGACACTGGTCGTATATGTACAATTGAATTTCCGTAAAATTAATAATATGCAATTTAATTGGCCCACTATACTTCGCTACTAAATTAGCCAAATCGACCACCTTTTGCTTAGCTCGTTCACTAGTGTATGGTGGTGCATGAAAATATACCGCTTCCAATTCTACGCCACGCTTAGCAATCATATATCCTGCCACCGGACTATCAATACCACCTGATAACAATAACATCGCCTTGCCATTCGTTCCCACTGGCATACCACCAGGTCCCGCAATCATTTCTGAGTAAATGTAGACCTTTTTGCGAATTTCTACACTAATCATAATTTCTGGTTTGTGAACATCAACACTTAGTTCACTAAAAGCTTGTAATAATGCTTCGCCCAATTTAGCATTTGCCTCCATTGAAGTAAGCGGATAATTCTTATCAGCACGGCGGACATTCATTTTAAACGTCTTATTCTTATCTGGATATACGGCGTCCATGTATTCAACAACATCCGTAGTTAATTGCTCGAACCCTGTATTCTCCTTGATAACAACTGGACAAATGCTTGAAATCCCAAAAACTCTCGACATCGCTGACATCGCCTCTGCAAAATCAAAGCCCGTTAATGCTGCCACATAAATACGCCCTTGCTCTTTAGTAACCTTGAATTCACCATCTACATTTTTCAAGGCAAATCTAATTTGATTCATCAAGGCATTCTCAAAGATATAACGATTCTTGCCCTTAATCCCTATTTCTGCATATTTCACCAAAAATGCTTCGTACATTCTTATTCTCCTCACTTCTTAGCACACTCAAAATTCCCCTCATCATCCTGGCAGTTATCTCCGCGTATACCGCCGTAACAACGGCAAAACTTCTGCTAATACTGCTAGCGTATACTCAATTTCTCCCATCGTCGTCTCATCACTGAAGCTAAAGCGTACCGTCGATTCTAATTGCTCTTTGTTAGCCCCCATCGCTATTAAAGTAGGGCTTTGCGTGCGTTTATGTGTTGAACATGCACTACCTGCCGATATGTAGATGCCCTTTTCTTCGAGCGTATGAAGTATCACTTCGCTTCTCACTCCACTAAATGCCACACTAACGATATGTGGGGCACTGCTTTCAATATCTAGAACCCCATCGTCGGATTGTATTCCGTGAACGATGACATTTTCAAGTTTTAAAAGTCCCTCGACTAATGCTTTTTTAATCGCAAATAAATGTTGCTGCTTTTTGGACAAATCCTGATAGCTAAGCCTTGTCGCTACACCAAGACCAGCAATCCCTGAAACATTTTCCGTTCCCGAGCGAATATCTCGCTGTTGTCCTCCACCATAAATAGTTTGCACTATCTTAACACCTTTATTAATATATAGACAACCAACACCCTTTGGTCCGTGAATTTTATGTCCACTCACCGATACCAAATCCACATTCCATGCTCTCGGAAAAAAGGCATATTTGCCAAATCCTTGAATTGCATCAACGTGAAAATTAATATCTGGAAATGCTTCTAGCATCATGCCAATATCTGCAATTGGCTGAATACTGCCAACTTCGTTATTGATATGCATGATAGACACTAAAATCGTCTTATCCGTAATCGCTGCTTTTATCTCGTTCACATCAACTGTGCCATATCTATCAACACCCACATGAGTAATCTCAAATCCTTGTTCTTCGAGAAAAGCCATCGGTGCCAAAGTGGCCGGATGCTCCACCTTCGTCGTAATAATATGATTACCGCGTCTTTTATTGGCAAGTGCAACACCGATTATTGCCAAATTATTACTTTCCGTTCCACCTGATGTGAAATAAATATCTTTGGCGTCCACTTTCATCTCTTTGGCTATAATATTTTGTGCCTCTTTAATATGATTTTCTGCTATCACCCCCATCTTATGTAGCGATGATGGATTACCGTAATCATTTAGCATCGTCTGGGCCACAATATCTTGGACTTCTTGGTAGCATTTAGTTGTCGCTGCATTATCTAAATACACTTGCAATCATCAGCCCTCCATTAGATACATAAGAATTGACAGCATGGTTATTCCTGCTGTCTCAGTTCTCAAAATGCGCTTTCCTAGCGTAATAGTTTGCACCCCTACAGTTCTTGCCAACATTACTTCTTCTTCGGCAAAACCACCTTCTGGCCCAATAAAAACACCGATTGATTGTCCCACTTTAATCCCATTTAGAAAAGCTTTTGTCTCATTCATGTTTAACGCTTTTTCATATGGCATAATGCAAATATCTAACGCTTGCGCTTGCGCTATCGCCTCAGCAAAAGATTTAACCGCTGCTACATTAGGAATTACCATCCTTTTTGCTTGTTTAGCTGCACTTGTAGCAATGCTTTGCCAGCGCTTAAGCTTGCTCGCTTCCTTCTTGCTATCTAGCTTAACCACACAGTTTTTCATCGCAACTGGAATGATTTCAAATACCCCTAATTCCACACTCTTTTGAATAACTAATTCCATTTTATCACTTTTAGGCAATCCTTGAAACAAATAAATTGGGGATTTTAATTCGATATCTACTTCTTTTATTTTGTCTATCGTCGCTATAACTCCATCACTATCAAATGCTGTGATGCGACAAGTATACTCTGTAAGCGCACCACAACTAACCACAATTTCTTCGTCTAACTTCATCCGCAAGACATTTTTAATATGATTGACATCCGCTCCTGTGATTATTATTTCATTATCTTTGATGTTGTCCTCTTCTACAAAAAAACGATGCATTTTAACCTCGCTTCCGCGCCGTTATTGACACCCACTCACCTTGGCGAGTAATCTCACTGATAGTCATTCCTGCTTTAATAATTGCTGCCTTAACATCCGCTTCTTTATCTTCAATAATGCCCGAAGTGATATAAATTCCATCTGGCTTTAAAGTTTTTAGAACAACTGGTGTAAGCGGGATTAAAATATCTGCTAAAATATTAGCTACGACAATATCGTATTTTTCAAATCCTACTTTTTCTTGCGTCTTTGTATCATCAATAATATTGCCTATCATCATTTCAAAGGACTCACTAGGAATATTATTTGCTTCTTTATTCTCATCGACAGCCGTCTTCGCACATGGGTCCAAATCCGTTCCTAATGCCATCTTCGCTCCTAATTTCAAGGCAATAATCGAAAGAATTCCACTACCTGTACCAACATCTAATAACTTTGTCTTCGACGTCACATGTTTTTTAAGCGCGCGAATGCATAGTTGTGTTGTCTCGTGCATTCCCGTGCCAAATGCTGTTCCGGGGTCAATGTTAATAATCATCTTATCTTTATCTTGTGGTTTAACCTTTTCCCATGACGGAATAATCAAAATGTCATCAACATAGAATTGTTTGAAATGTTCTTTCCAATTGTTAATCCAATCCTTATCCTCGGTCTGTGATTTGGTAATCACTCCCATTTCAATATCAACAAAGTCCTTTAACTGTGTCAACTGTTCCGCAACACTTTTTAGAATTTCTTCGTCATCATCATCGGCATCAAGATAAAAGCTGATACTTGCAATACCATCATCTTTTGGCATCTTTGGCACGACATCGCCAAACATCTGCGCTTGCTCCGATGCACTAAGCGGTTGTTTATCTTCAATTTCAATTCCCTCAACGCCAACTTCCGCTAGCGTCGCACTGATGATATCTACTGCCTCTATATTGGTTTTTAATGTATACTTGTTCCACTTCATAATATCTTCCCTATAACACAAGTACCCATGAGGCAACTGTCACTGTCACCACTGAGAAAATACTCGTCATCACAAGTCCCTTAGCCAACAAATCAGGATTTATACCATATTTTTCTGCAAACATAAGCGACATATTACCCGCTGGCAAAGCCATCGTTATTATTATTACGCTTAGTAAGAGTTGATTTTGCATTATTGGTTTAAGACAAAATGCTGCGACAACTGGCATTATTAAATACCTAATCGCTATAAACAAGTACATTGGGTACTCAGTAAATAGGGCCTTAGCTGGAATTCTTGATAGCGCCATACCAATTACTACCATAGCTATACAAGTCGTACTCTGTCCTACATATTGTATTGATTGAGTCGCTATCACTGGCATTGACAAGTCTGCTAGATATATAATTAGCGCCCCCAACGAAGATATCATTCCTGGATTAATCAGTTGCCGCCATTCGAATTTAGTTTCTATGTCCTTCTCACCTTTAAGCAAGATACCAACCCCATGGCTGTACATAAATAGATTGAAAATTATAATAAGAATTGATAAGTAAAAAATCGCCTCATTGCCCAATATTACTGAGATTAGTGGAATTCCCATAAATCCAATATTGCCATAGTTGCCAAGCACTTGATAAAACTTACGATTACCTTTTTTCTTGGTAACTAGCAGTGGTATTAGCATATTAGAACCAATCAGGAAAGCAAAATAAATGCCCATAATAAGCACCGCATACAAAAGCTCACTTCTGCTTACAGAAGCCTCTCTATTCAAGGCGCTAACAACTATCAACGCGGGGTTACACGCTACTGTTACCATTTTTGAAAAATCTGCTGATGCCGTCGTTGAAAATACTTTAAGACGGGCTAGGAGAAATCCCAAGCCCATTAAAAGAAACATAACTACCATCTGTTGAAAAACTACCGCCACACTCATATTGTTCTCCGTTTCGTATTCACTTATTTGAATTTATCTCTAAAGCTCTTTTTCTTACCCGAATTCTTAAGCTGTTGTTCACCACATGCTTCATTGAATGTTCGCAGTGCCGTTTTAGCTTCTTCGGTAAGTTTAGTTGGTACTTGGACTACTAAAGTAACATAATGGTCTCCTCGTGAATTTCTATTGTTGATTGCGGGTACTCCTTTGCCACGCAAGCGTATCTTGCTATCAGTTTGGGTACCTGCCTCTACATTATACTCCACCTCGCCATCAACTGTCTTAATCCGCACATCCCCACCTAATGCTGCCTGCGCAAATGTAAGCGGTGCAGTTGAGAAAATATCGCGTCCTTGACGTTGGAAAATCGGGTGACGTGAAACTCTAATTTCAACTAATAAATCGCCACGTGGTCCACCATTTTTACCCGGTTCACCCTTGCCAGTTATGCGAACGCTTTGTCCATTATCAATACCTGCTGGTACTGTTATTTTAATCTTTTTGCGACTTGCTGTATAGCCTGTACCACGACATTTATCACATTTCTCTTTGATTATTTTACCACTACCATGGCAGTCTGGACAAGTAATTATATTTTGAACCATGCCAAATAGTGATTGCTGGCTTTGGACTACTTGACCTTGACCATTACATTTTGGACAAGTTATTGGGTCTGTTCCTGGTTTGGCTCCTGTGCCGTGACACTTGTCACATTCATCTTTTAGCGAAATCTCAATTTCTTTTTCACAGCCAAAAACTGCCTCTTCAAAAGTGACACTAATGGCTGCCCGTAATGAGGCTCCACGCATCGGTCCATTGTTGGCACGGCGTCTTGCTCCACCACCGCCACCACCAAAAAGGTCGCTGAAAATGTCACTAAACATATCGCTGTTGAAATCGAAACCGCCAAAGCCTCCATATCCACCAGCACCACCTGGACCTGCTGCACCATCAAATGCAGCATGTCCAAACTGGTCGTATTGTGCTTTTTTCTCTGAATCACTAAGGACTCCATAAGCTTCTGTTGCTTCTTTAAATTTTTTCTCTGCCTCAGCATTGTCTGGGTTAGTATCTGGGTGATACTTTTTCGCTAGATTGCGATACGCCTTTTTAAGCGCCGCCTCATCGGCTCCCTTGTCTACACCAAGCACCTCATAATAATCTCTTTTGTTTGCCATTGTTCCCTCTCTTGCTAAGCCAAGTTTCTAGTCATTAAGCCAAGTTTAAACAAGGAAGTTCGGTTCACTAAATTCGCCTTTCGTCTGTGACTTGGACTCACTAAGTTCCGCCGAACCACCTTCGCACTAAGCTCAAACTTCGTTGACACTCATTTTCATTAAGTGCTCTAGGTTTAGACTTCCTTATAATCTGCATCTACGACATCATCACCGTACCCTGCTTCGTCGCCACCAGTTGCTTCCATATCTGGAGCACCTTGCGCTCCTGGTTGTTCATACATCTTAGCGAATAGTGTCTGTGCACTTTGCATTAACTTTTCTTGTCCTGCTTTAATTTCTGCTACTTGCGCTTCAGTCATTTCTTCGATGTTAGTTTTTTCTAGTAATTCTTTGAGTGCATTCAAATCAGCTTCAACTGCCGTTTTGTCATTTTCATCAATCTTATCGCCTGCTTCTGTAATAGCTTTTTCTGTTTGGAAAACCATCGCATCTGCATCATTTTTAGCGTCGATTGCTTCTTTGCGTTTCTTATCTTGCGTTTCAAAGTCAGCTGCTTCTTTGACTGCTTTTTCAATATCATCATCTGACATATTAGAACCTGCGGTAATTGTGATATGTTGCTCTTTGCCTGTTCCTAAGTCTTTTGCTGATACATTAACGATACCATTAGCATCAATATCAAATGTTACTTCGATTTGTGGCACCCCACGCATCGCTGGTGGAATTCCATCAAGACGGAATTGTCCAAGTGATTTGTTGTCTTTGGCAAACTGTCTCTCACCTTGAACAACGTTGATATCAACTGCGGTTTGGTTATCTGCTGCGGTTGAGAAAGTCTGGCTTTTCTTAGTTGGAATAGTTGTGTTACGTTCAATCAATCTCGTTGCTACACCACCCATTGTCTCAATTGACAATGATAATGGTGTTACATCAAGCAATAAAATATCGCCTGCACCAGCATCACCTGCTAGTTTACCACCTTGAACTGAAGCTCCTAAAGCTACGCATTCATCTGGGTTAAGAGCCTTACTTGGTTCTTGTCCAGTTAGTTGTTTTACTTTTTCTTGTACCGCTGGAGTACGCGTAGAACCACCTACTAATAATACTTTACCAAGCTCAGAAGCGGAAATTCCTGCATCTGCAAGTGCTCTTTTAACTGGCTCTGCTGTCTTTTCAACAAGGTCGCTTGTTAATTCATCAAACTTAGCTTTGGTTAAATCCATATCAAAATGCTTTGGTCCTTCATTAGTTGCCGTAATAAATGGCAAGTTAATATTAGTTGTACTTGCTGAAGAAAGTTCTTTTTTAGCTTTTTCAGCTGCTTCTTTTAATCTTTGAAGTGCCATCTTATCAGCACTTAGGTCAACGCCTTCGTTCTTTTTGAACTCTGCTAACATGTACTCTGTGATTTTATCATCAAAGTCATCACCACCAAGACGATTATTACCCGCTGTTGATAATACTTCAATAACGCCATCACCAATTTCGATAATTGATACGTCGAAAGTACCGCCACCTAAATCGTATACCATGATTTTTTGTTCTTTTTCATTATCAAGACCATATGCTAATGCTGCTGCCGTTGGCTCATTGATAATACGTTTTACATCTAAACCAGCAATCTTACCAGCATCTTTGGTCGCCTGACGTTGTGCGTCATTAAAATACGCTGGAACAGTGATAACTGCTTCGTCTACTTTTTCACCCAAATAGCTTTCTGCATCTGCTTTCAATTTTTGTAAAATCATTGCTGAAATCTCTTGTGGTGAATATTTCTTACCATCAACTTCCACACGGTAATCTGTACCCATGTGACGTTTGATTGAAGATATTGTCTTGTCGGAGTTAGTTACGGCCTGACGCTTAGCTGGCTCGCCCACTAATCTCTCACCAGCTTTTGTAAATGCTACTACTGATGGTGTTGTTCTTGCTCCTTCTGTGTTGGTAACAACGGTTGGTTGTCCACCTTCCATAACTGCTACACAACTATTTGTTGTTCCTAAGTCAATTCCTATAATTTTTCCCATTTTAATTTCCTCCATTTTATCTTTTGTTTTGTTTTTGTTTTGCCAGAATGGCTAGTTAGCCACCTTTACCATGCTATGTCTGACTACAAAGTCTTTGTAACGATATCCTTTTTGTAGTTCTTCAACGACGATATTGTCACCTTCTTCATCACTTTCTATATGCATAACCGCATTGTGTATGTCAGGATTAAATTCCTGCCCCACTGCCACAATAGGAGTAACGCCCACATCTTCTAACGCTTTCATCATCTGCTTGTAAATCATCGTCATCCCCTCCACAAAAGGACTATCTTCCTCGCCTTCAGGGACAGCTGCTAACCCACGTTCAAAATTATCAACTACTGGAAGCATTGCCTCGACTATCTCTTTGGCGCCAACAACATACATACCTGCTTTTTCTTGGTTGGTCCGCTTTCTGAAATTGTCGAACTCTGCCATGCTACGCTTTAGTTTGTCGTTAAGTTCTTCGATGATGTCGTCTTTCTTGTCTTTTAGGTCTTTTTTCTTACTAAATATCTTACTCTTTTTCTTGCTTTTATCTGCATCTTTTGTTTCTTCAGATATTTCCTCTGCAACTGCTTTTGCACTCTCGGCCGTTGTCTCTTCTACCTGTTCTTCTAGCTGTTCTTCTAGCCTTTCTTCGTCTTGCGGGTTTACCTTTTTTTCTGCCATCTTAGTTCCACCTTTCTAGTTTTTACCTGAAAATCTTATCTAATTGACTTCTCAAAGTCTGAAGACTGTCTACTACCTTTTCATAATCCATGCGCTTTGGTCCGATAATACCAATCGTCCCCTTAACGCCTTCGCTCAACTCATAAGTTGCGGTTACAACGCTACAATCGCGCATCGTCTGAACCGGTGATTCACTACCTATGTACACTTGAATGTCAGTGCTCTTCTCGGCTCCAACCGTGTCTTTAAACATCTCAACTAATTGTTGCTTTTCCTCAAATGCTGAAAGTAATTCACTGGCTCTTGCCGTGTCACTAAGCTCTGGATACTTAAAAATATTAGTTGTTCCGCTAGTGTAAATATCTACCTCTTCATCTTCGGAAATGGCCTTGGCAATGGTGTCAATAATGTCACTAACCAATTCGCCATGCTTGCCTGCTTGCTCCTTTAACTTTGTAATCATCCCTAAGTTAATCTCTTCAAGTGTCAGGCCGTTAAGCTGTGTATTGAGCAATAAATTGAGTCCTAACAGCGTATCTTCATCGATTGGCGCTGTTACATCAATAATTTGATTTTTAACAATATTTCCCTCGACGACAATAACCGCTAAAATCTGTGTGTCACTAACCTTTGATAACTGAATAAACTTTACTTTATTGCGATTGTAAGATGGTCCAGTAATCATCGTCGCATAGTGGGTATTAGATGCTAACACCTTAACTACTTGCTTTAATACTCGCTCCATACGGTCAGTCTTTTCAATCATCATCTCTTGAATGTCCGCTACCTGCTTTGCTTTTTCTTGCATCAACTCATCGACATATAATCGATAGCCCATGTCCGATGGAATTCGTCCCGCCGAAGTATGTGGTTGAATAATGTAACCTAATTCTTCAAGGTCTGCCATCTCGTTACGAATTGTCGCTGAACTTAAATTCAAATCGGCATACTTCGAAATTGTTCTCGAGCCTACTGGTTCGCCAGTTTCCAGATATGTCCGAATAATTGCTTTTAAAATCTTCAATTTTCTATCATCTAAAACTACCATGTGGCTCTCCTTTCGAAGTTATAAGGCGTTGTTAGCACTCATCTCGGTGGAGTGCTAATACCTTATGTTGTTAGAATATCACTTTCATGTTTGCTTGTCAACACCTTATTACATGTTTTTGCAAAATACATGTTTTCACAAAATAAAGAAACAACCTCAAAGATTGTTTCTCTTAGTTGACCATATTTTATCTTGCGAAGTCTACCAGCTTTAAGTTCTCATTACGTTCAAGGGTCATTCTAATGCTCCACTCATTGATGAACAATAATAATGGATTATCTTTTAAATCTTTTACTCGTTTCATATCGGAAGTTCCAATAATTTTAGTTACGTCCACTTCCAATGGATTTTCAATCCAACGGATATATCCATATGGTAGCGGTTCTAATATAATTTCAACATTATATTCATTTTCCAGCCGATATTTCAATACGTCGAACTGCAAAACGCCAACTACACCAACAATTATCTCTTCCATTCCTGTGTTGAATTCTTGAAAAATTTGAATTGCACCTTCTTGGGCAATTTGATTAATCCCTTTAATAAATTGCTTACGCTTCATCGTATCAATTTGACGGACTCGTGCAAAATGCTCTGGCGCAAAGGTCGGAATACCCTCGTATTCAAACTTTTCACCGACGACACAAAGCGTATCACCAATCGAGAAAACGCCGGGGTCAAATACCCCGATAATGTCACCGGCATATGCCTCTTCAACGATGTGTCTATCTTGCGCCATCATCTGTTGCGGTTGTGACAAACGGATTTTCCTATCACCTTGAACATGAAACACTTCCTTTGCCGCTTCAAACTTGCCCGAACATATCCGCATAAAAGCAATACGGTCACGATGTGCCTTATTCATATTCGCTTGGATTTTGAAAACAAATGCCGAGAAATCATTTTCTATCGGGTCCACTTCCGTTTCGCTGGTGCGACGTGGCAATGGTGAACTTGTCATTTTCAAAAAGTGTTGTAAAAATGTCTCAATCCCAAAATTAGTAAGCGCCGAACCAAAAAATACTGGTGATAGTTCACCACGGCTCACCTTATCTAAATCAAAATCAACACCTGCGCCATCTAACAGTTCAATTTCATCTGCAAGTTGTTCACGTTGTTCCTCATCAATTCTGCCAACCAAATTGGGGTCATCAAGGTCAAACTCGCCCTTCTCACCTTCCTTAGTACCTTTCATCGTATCACCAAAAGTCAAAATTTTTTCACTTTCACGGTCATATACACCACGGAACCCCTTACCTGAACCAATCGGCCAGTTAATCGGACAGGTAGCAATGCCTAATTCCTTTTCAATTTCGTCTAATAAATCAAAAGTGTCGTCTGCATCCCTATCCAACTTATTAATAAAAGTAAAAATCGGAATTTTCCTCATCACACAAACTTTAAAAAGTTTTCTCGTCTGTGCTTCAACCCCCTTTGATGCGTCAATAACCATAACTGCTGAATCTGCCGCCATCAGCGTTCGATATGTATCCTCCGAGAAGTCTTGATGCCCTGGAGTATCCAATATATTAATACAGTAACCATCATAGTTAAATTGCAACACCGATGAGGTTACCGAAATACCTCTTTCCTTTTCAATTTCCATCCAGTCTGAGACAGCATGTTTTGCTGTCGCCTTACCTTTAACCGACCCCGCTTGATTAATCGCACCCCCATAGAGCAAAAACTTCTCCGTCAAAGTCGTCTTACCAGCATCGGGATGCGAAATAATCGCAAACGTTCGCCTTTTCTTAATTTCATCTATATATTTAGCCACCTTTTTTCCTCCTCACCTTAAACCTCAATCATTATATCACACAATAAACATTCAACCCAGCAAAATAATAGTCCTTTTATCCCTTTTTTTTAATTCCTATTCCAATGCTATTTACGTAGCAAAAGCCACCCGTCAATGAGTGGCTTTTGTCAAAATTCTTATCTAACAATTAAGTCTACTACCATCTAGTTGCTCTTCGGTAGAGCGTAAAATATGTTGTGCCTGTCGTATTAGTAAATGTATCTCTATAAGTAATTCTAAATTCCGTAGGAGCATAGAAATTCCTTGTCCATGAATTCCACGGACTACAAGACGTACCACCACTGTTACTACCACTATATCCGTAAGTTCCTAGTGTAACTGATTTTCCGTTTTTGAAATTCTTGGTCGCATTGATTCCCTTACGATTGTATCTCGCAACTTGAATTCTTCTGATTTTACAACCAGGTGCCAGCGAAAATCTTACTTTTGCTTTCTTTCTTGTTGTATAGTGCGCACTACTATATGCATTCTTGCTGAGCACATTTTTACCATTAACTTTAACACCATTAATTACACTTCCCGTTCCCGATGCGCGCACTCTAATGGTTCTACTAGCATATCTTCTCCCACTTGAATTATGAAGGTCGTACTTAATCGTATAATTCCCTGCCTTCTTTGCGTAAAAAGAAAGTGTTACACTATTACTGCTATTAGAATTATATCTATAAGTTTGTCCAACCACCAAATTCTTACTACTACTTCTTAGCTTTCTAATAGAGTCATATCTGTTCCATAGCGAAATAGATAGACCAGATGAATTTCTCATGCCAACACCACAACGCACCCTCGTTGTCGTTCTACTTACTGCCGCTACTTCTTGTGATGTAACAACAACACTTGCCAAAATAAGCATCATCGCCAATGATACACAAGTAAATCTCTTTAATGCCTTATGTAAACCAACCATAAATACCTCCCATTGTTTTGTAATAATCTTCTCATAATCAGCTTATATCATAGATTATGCCCACCACCACTAGAGATTAGCAAGCTTTATTTTTATGCAACAAAAGCCACCTTACATAAGTGGCTTTGTCAAAATTTTATCTATCAATTACATTAGCTTCGTCTATACCATCTAGTCGCTGGACGGCTGATAGTATAATTTGTTTCATAACGTGTCTTTGGTGTCGTGCTATACGAATCTGTATATGTGATTCTGAAATAAGTATCTGCCCAATAATCTTTAGTCCATGAAGTACCCAAGGTGCCCTTATTGTAGTAGCTATACGCGTAAGTTCCAAATGTAGTCTTTTGTCCGTTCTTAACCGTTTTATAATTCACTACACCCTTTTTGTTAGGTTTACCAACTTCTATTTTTCTGATTTTATAACCTTCCGCAAGACCAAATCTCACTGTCGCACTCTTGCCGGTTGTACGGAATGAATAAGTGTTAGAATTGTCGGTAACTACATTTGTATTATTAACCCTCACAGCTCTGAAAAATCTATGGTTATTATTTGCATGTATTGTAATAGTTCTTGTTTTGCCACGTTTTTTGCCATTCGCCTTAAAAACATCAAAACTAAGCTTGTATTTCCCTTCCTTTTTTGCGTAAACAGTAATAATTTCATAAGTATTTTTTCTATCGACGCCTCTATAGTAAGAAGTTCTTCTAGCTACCAAATCTTTGCTACTAACCTTTATGTTCTTAATAATATCGCCTGAAGCAACCATGTTAACGCTTATCCTTTGACTATACATATCCGTACCAATTCTAACATTCTTTGGATATGTTACCGCTGCTGCTGATGCTTCTTGTGGCATAATAACAATACCCGCAAAAGCAATCATCATCGCTAGTACCACACAAGTAAATCTCTTTAATGTCTTACGTAAATAAACCATAAATACCTCCCATTGTTTTTGATAGTTCCTCATAGTTAACGTGTGTCTTTTAGTAATACCTATCGCTTTAATTATACTCCCACATACTAGTATTTAGCAAGTATAATTTCACACAATTTTCACATTTTTACACTTTTCTTAGCATTTTCTTAGCACTTTCTTAGGTTGTCAATTCTTTCAGGATTTTCACTTGAAGCCCACTCTTGCAGCACTGTGCATGGAAAATCTACGCACATTCATTATAGGCTTGATAATGGTTGATAATTCATCCGCTGTACACAACATACAACTATAATTTTCTTCAACCGCAATCTCTTGCACCCTTGCATTGATATCAAGCATGTGCATATCACTTATAATCCCATCACCCGTAAATTTCAGAAAGCTTTCCTTCCGTGCCCACAAATCATAAAAGTAATTGGCTTTATCACTAGCTTCTTGATAACCTTGCCACTCAACTTCCGACATAATCTTTTTCGCTACTGCATCCACATTATTTCGCTTGTGAAATTGAACATCAATTCCTAATTCAACTTCTCCAATTGCACAAACCACATATCGCTGCGAATGAGAAATATTAAAATGCAAATCACAATTAACAAGATATGGTTTGCCACCTTTTGCTTCCTTGACATTAGGCACAAAATTCTCATCACATAGCCAATCACGCAAACCTCGCTTCAAGAGCACCTTGCCCATTTCATTTTGCCATTGCGCATCCGAACTGTCAACTTCATTTTTAGCAATATACACTTTAACCTCACTCATCACTTCACCTCTTTAGATAACCCTTTTAAAAACCGCGACGGTGCCAACTCCTTTTCAAATCGCTTCTTAGCATAATAGATATGCAAATTTTCCTTTGCTCGTGTCATGCCAACATAGAATAACCGCCGTTCCTCTTCAATACTCTCCATCAAAGTGGCTCTATGATAAGGAATAATCCCTTCATTAACGTCAAGTATAAACACCTTTTTGTATTCCAATCCTTTGGCACTATGAAGCGTTGCGACAGTAACTCCCTCGCCTTGTAGTTGTTGCTCCTTGCTTTGCTCTTCTAAATCTTTTTGATATTGGTCGATAAAATCAAACCAATCTAGCACTGTCTTAAAAGGTTTAGCACTTTCTTGCAATTCATTAAGCAATTCATACAACTCATCGACTTTAATTTTGCGAAACTGTGCATATTCCTTCAAATACTCCTCGTACCCAATGCCGTACCTAATATAATTAATCGCTGCGTATGGCGATAACTTGGCGATTTGTCTCAACTGTGCTTCGAAAACCTCCAATCGCTCACACATCCACGTTTTATCTTCGTAATATTGATAAAGTTGTTCAAAGGAAACTTCGCTTTGGTAAACTGCTTCGCGTGTTATATATCGATTAGGTCTATTCATTATCAGCAAAAAGTCTCGTCGTAACTTAGGTCCTGTCGCAAACTTAAGATAAGATATAATATTTTTCGCAATCCAATGTTCAAACAAGTTTGGTAATTTATCTCTCAATACGAAAGGTATCTGATACTCCATCAAGATACTAACAACTAATCTAGCACCCAAATTGGTGCGAAATAGCACCGCCATCTCATTAAAATCACATCCCGCCTCTTGATAGCCTTGAATTTGCTTAAGTAAATACAATGCCTCTTCACGCTGGGTCATAAAACTTTTCACTTCAATCTTATCGCCAAGCGCATTGTCCGTCACTAAATTCTTTTTATAGCGTACCTTATTATTACTGATAACTGATTGTGCCCCCGCAAGAATGTTTTTGCTACAACGATAATTTTGTTCTAAAACAATCGTCACCGCATCGTGATAATCCTTAGGGAATTGCAACATTATTTCTGGTCTTGCTCCCCTGAAACGATAAATCGACTGGTCGTCATCACCAACTACAAACAGATTATTTTGCGGTAACGCCAACATCTTAATGATGTCGTACTGGATTTTATTAATGTCTTGAAATTCATCCACCAAAATATATCTAAACTTATCTTGCCAACGTGCTAACACCTCTGGTCGTTTTTTAAAAAGTTCATAACAATATACCATCATATCATCAAAATCCAACTTGCGACGTTGCTTTAGTATCTTGGTATAGCGCACAAAAATATCTCTAAAAATCTCATCGGCACAACTCGCCGAATAAAAATGTTCTAATTCAATGCAATTATTCTTCACCGTTCCGATTTCTTGAATTAGTGAAGCAATAAAATCACCCTCATCCTCTATAACGATATCTATATGTGAAATAATTTCACGGATAATATTATGCTTTTCTTCTTCACCCAAGATATTGTTCCCATCCATTCGATAGACACTTTTTAAAATACCAAAAAAAATGCCATGAAACGTCCCAAAAGTCACCTCGCCTCGTGCTTTAGAGGCCATGTATAAAAAACGCTCCCTCATCTCTTTGGCAGCAGCCTTAGTAAAGGTTGCTACCAATATTGATGACGGAGTCACTCTATGCTCTTGAATAAGATGCACTACTCTAGTAGTAATCACATGCGTTTTGCCAGCTCCTGGGCCAGCTATTACCATGCATGCACCATCTTGGTGTACTACTGCTTTTTTCTGGCTATCATTTAATATCATTAACTTAACTTTTCAATCGCTTTCTTAATTCTCTCAATGGTGCTTTCTTTGCCGATTATCTCCATAATCTCGGTCGCTCCCGCTGGCGTCATCTGCTTACCTGATACTGCCGTGCGGATTGGCCACATCACATAGCCATTCTTATACCCCTTTTCCGATATGTATGCCAAAAGCATCTCATAAAGTGCGTCATTACTATAATCATCCCACGCCTCAAGAAGTGGTAAAACTTCTTTTAGAACTGCCAGTGATGTCTCTTCATTGGTTTTCATTTTCTTATGCGTGTACATAGAGGCTTCATACTCTGGTACAGCTTCAAAAAAATCAATCAACTCTGAAATCTCTGGGAATACTTCAATTCTCGTCTTAACCATCGACCCAATTTTATACAAATCTAAATCCTTTGAAATCGTCTCTTTAAGATATGGCATTGCACGCTTGAAAAATGCTTCATCATCCATCTTCTTAATGTATTCGCCGTTCATCCATCTAAGCTTGCCCATATCGAAAACTGATGGTGATTTATTCATATGATGATAATCAAAGACTTCAACTAATTCCGCCAAAGAAAACATCTCTTGATTATCCTGCGGACTCCAACCTAGCAACGCTACATAATTAACCACTGCTTCGGCAATAAAACCTTGCTCAATTAAATCTTCGAACGAAGAATGTCCGCTTCGCTTGCTTAGCTTTTTATGTTCTTCATCAGTAATTAATGGGCAGTGTACATATACTGGCACTTCCCAGCCAAACGCTTCGTAAACACGATTGTACTTAGGTGCCGAAGATAGATATTCATTGCCCCTAACTACGTGTGTAATATTCATCAAATGGTCATCAACTACATTAGCAAAATTGTAAGTTGGAAAGCCATCTGTCTTAATCAAAATCATGTCATCTAACTCTTCATTAGGCACCGTGATATCCCCATAGATATCATCATGGAATGTAGTCTCACCTTCCGTCGCCATGTTAATTCTAATAACATACGGCTCACCCGCTGCTAAACGGCTTTCTATCTCCGCCTTATCAAGGTGCAGACAGCGTTTGTCATAGGCGACTATCTCTTTGTCTGAAACAGTCGTTCTCAGCGACTCTAACCGCTCCTTATCGCAAAAACAATAATAAGCATCGCCTTGGGTAACTAATTGCTTCGCATGCTCGAGATAGATACCCTGAGCGTTTCTCTCGCTTTGAACATATGGTCCTACCCCACCATCTTTGTCTGGTCCTTCATCATGCTTAAGTCCTGTCTCATCAAGGGTTCGGTAAATAATATCCAACGCTCCCTCAACTAAACGCTCTTGGTCGGTATCTTCTATCCGAAGCATAAAGGTTCCGCCGTCATGTTTAGCAATTAAATATGTATACAACGCTGTACGAAGATTACCTACGTGCATTCTCCCCGTTGGACTTGGCGCAAATCTAGTTTTAACTTTTGGCATTATTCCTCTACCCCTTTTGATTTCAAATATTCCACTACGTCTCCAGCCGTATTCAATCCCGCCAAATCTTCTGATGGAATTTCAATAGAATATTCTTCTTCTAATGCCATTACCAATTCGAATAGGTCCAAAGAATCTGCTCCCAAATCGTCTTTGAATGATGTCTCTGCTGTAATGCTGCTTTCGTCACAATTGAGTTGCTCTGAAATGATTGCTCTCATCTTTTCTAACATAATAAAATTCTCCTTTAATTGTCCTTATGTTTTTATGTTATAGGAAAGTGCTCTATAAAGCAAAAACGCTCCACTTAGATGCGCACTCGCTTTCTTGAAACATATCAACATTTATAGAGTTTGTCAACCCTTATATGCTGTTTGTAATGATTATAGAAGTTTACTTTCATTTAGTATTCTTCGACTTCAGTAAACTGCGTTTTAAACTCTATCCGCCTTGAAACCGACAAAGCAATTCCTATCTCGGACATCAAAAATAGTATCGATGTTCCTCCATAGCTAATAAATGGCAAAGTAATACCCGTCGTTGGTATCAAACTAATAACGACACAGATGTTCAAAATGACCTGTAACGCAATGTGAATAAATATCCCTGTCACAATCAACGAACCATAAAGGTCTGGTGCGTTTTGCGCAATAAAGAACAAACGATACAACAAGTAGCCAAATAGCAATAACATCATTATGCCACCAAAAACACCTAATTCTTCGCATATAATGGAAAAAATCATATCGTTTTGGGCTTCGGGAATTGTGCCAAGCTTTTGTGTACTATTGCCTAAGCCTTTACCAAAGAAACCACCTGAGCCAATCGCATATAACGCTTGCAAAACTTGATAACCGCCGTCATTCATAAAATCCTCTGGTCGTAGCCACGACAAAATACGGCGAATTCTAAAGCTCTTGCTATTCTCAATATTAGCTAAAATTGCCACTCCAATTCCACAAGCACCGGCAAAAACTCCGCCCATAACGATAAATCTCAGCGTCTTAGGATGTGCCACAAAAATTAGTATCACTGTAATTCCCGCAATGATAATACCAGTACTCATGTTGTCAGTCAAAATGTAGGCTCCAAGGACTTGCAACGCACCAAAGCCCGCAATAATAAATGTCCCTCTCCACGTCTCAATCTTGCGTCCCATACTAATCGCAATAACTGGTAAATATAATATTACCGCAATTTTAGCAATTTCTGACGGTTGGAATTGAATTCCTAAATTGAGCCATCTACGAGCGCCATTATAGCTAACTCCTAGTGGCGTTTTTACAAGCGCCATCAAGATAAGTGATGCCACAAAAACAAGTCCCGCCACCGAGATAAGGCGGCGATAATCTACCCGCGAAAGTAGCACTGCTATCACAATCGCTGCCAAAGAAATAAACCCTTGTCTACGAAAATAAAACATACTATCTTGTATTCTTATATTTGTCTGCGCTTCATAAGCACTCGTGCTATAAAGCATAACAAGTCCAAAACAAATCAACAAAATTACGACCGCTAATAAATTGAAGTCGTAATAATCAGTCTTTTCAAAGATTTCTTTGAAGAACTTGGAAATCCTTTTAAACATATTTAACCCCACTTTTTGATAGTCTTACCCTTCAAAGTGTAGTATATCACTTTTCCCCAAATAAAAAAACTCTTAATTCCAACTTCAATTTGTATTCATCTAACTATTAATTGTATAGAGTTTTCTAACCACATTATGTATCGGTCTAAACAAACATAAAATCACCACAAAGTTACCCACACCATGCATGACATCATAAGGTATTCCGGCCACCCACCATGCTATTCCGGCACCAATACCACCGATGAAATAATACGGTATGCTACAAAGAGTTCCAAAGAGCAACCCGAAAAATCCACCAATCAAACTCCACATTATCACTTCCGTTTGTTTTCGCAATGCCCTAACGATGAAATACAAAATTGTCCACACATATAAATACATAATCCACCATAGACCAAAACCATAAAAAAGTCCTTGCAATAAAGCGAATACATAAATCGCAAAAACGGTCTTCTGCCCTATTACCAAGGTGTATACAATAATCAACAATGTCACTACCTCAATATTAGGGATAAACGACAATGCCACCTGCGCCACAAATAGCACCGCTGACATCATCGCAACAACAACTAAATCTCGTGTTTTCATCCCCTTATCCTGCTGTGTATGCCAATCCAAAAATATCACCATCAGCTACTGGTTGCTCGGAAATACCATAGTTCGCAAACTCACCATTGACGTAGATACCCCAAAAACTGCCATTTTCCTCGAAACTTGCGAGTTCCCCATTGACTGTATCTATCATAAGTCCAAACTCACTTTCTGCTCCACCATAAGAAAACCCTTGCTCCGCTAATTCGTCCATTACTTCCTTTAAAAATTCGGCATCAGTTTTGGTATCATATATCGTCTGTTCTCCATCTGCCGAGGTCACTTCTAACTTAACCGCTTTTGTTCCTTGTGTCGGTTGTGGTTTTAGCGCATTGTAAACAAATATCATAGCTATTACAACTACAATGAGTGCCACTACCCCCATCAGTGCCTTTTTGTTTTGATACCATTTTTTTGTTTTTGTTTCTGTTTTTGTCTCCATTTTGTCCTCTTTTCTTTTATGTATTTGTACTGTCAGCATTTATCTTGAAAAAAATGATGTCTTTAATAAATAAAGACACCACTAATTCATCAACAAATGATTGACAAAAGATACCAAATCCTCGTGGTTCTTACACTCTTTAACAGGCAGGTCTTCCGGCTTGAGCATCATTACCTTTTCTTCCCTTCCCAATTTCTTAGTGGCTATGAAGAAAGATTCTTCTCTTACGGCGACGGGTTCGCACAGGATTTGCACCTGTTTCTCTATTCTCTTATCATTGGATAAGCACCTGTCAATTCTATATGAAATTAAAATTCCTAATCAAAATACATATGTTTTATATATAAGTCATTAAATTCTTTGTCATTAGATAATTGTACCTCTGATGCATGGGCAATAATCTTCTTAACGGCTTGCTCGCTGCCTTTCTTGAACAAATACTTATATGTCCCGCGCAAACAGGTATTGCCTACGGCTACGACTTTATCTTCTACCTCCTTAGGCAAAAGTCCCACGGCCACAGCTTTTTGAATATTAAGCCTGTAACCAAAACCACCAGCAATATATATATGTTCTATATTATCATAAGATGTGCCATATTGCGAGACTAGTGTTTCAAAACCTGCTCTGATAGCTGATTTCGCTAATTGAATTTCACGGATATCTTTTTGGCAAATCGAAATGTCGCTATCGCCTTCGCCTTTTGCCACCCAAAAACCTGCCTCAAAGTATTCGTCGTCTAACAGTCCTGTTTCATCTAGTAGTTCACTTTCAAGTAATTCAAAAACTGCTTCGATTACTCCTGTACCACAAATTCCTATCGCTGATTTGTCGCCAATTGTTTGAGTTTTGATTTCCTTTTCCGCAAAGTCAATACTGCATATCGCTCCTGGCACACTAGCGACTCCACAAGCGATATTACCGCCTTCAAAGGCCGGTCCGGCTGCTGTGGATGCCACCAATAACTTGTCTTTATTACCAATCGCCATCTCGCCATTGGTTCCTAAATCAATCATGACCGAAACTTTATCCTCATCTGCAAATCCCAAGGCGAGTAGTCCCGCTACAATGTCACCACCAACATAAGTTGAAATACCCGGATAAATAGTTACCTCGGCAACACAAATATCTATCCCCAATAATTCCTTGAGATTAGTTTTGATGGTCTGGATATTAATCGGCGTAAAAGGATAAGCACCAAGGGTATCGCAATCATATCCCATCAGTAGATGTACCATGGTCGTGTTGCCCGCAATAATCACCTTGCTAACATTTGAAATATCAGCGTTGGCAAGATATTCGATGCCCTTTATAAGGTCATCTTGAATACTTCGCCGCAACACCGCCTTTTTACCTGCTATAGAAGCCTCAATTCGACTGATAACATCCGCTCCATATGCTCTTTGCTTGTTGATGCACGTAAATGTCTGCTCCACTTCGCCCGTGCTAAGTGAAATAAGTTGCATCGCAATTGTGGTCGTTCCAATGTCCACTATAATTCCTTTTTCACTTGAGCATTTGGCGGTGCCTTTTTCATTGACATTCGTTTTGATTTTTTCGGTCTCTACATTCGCTTCAACCAGCACCGCCATATCTTCTTCCCCACTAAAAGGAATATTTCTTCTCATTTTACATTCAATATTTGGACAGTTACTACAGTCATGTTCAACATTCATAAGCTTTTCATCATCATCTAGCAAATAGATACATGCCGTTGATTTAACTGGATTTAACATATAGCTATCCGTTACACCTACCCCGATTTTCTCGAAACTATTAGTCATCTCAACAATAGTTTTTTGTTCCGACATCGCCATATCTCGTGGTGCTTCGTTCCTAACCCTTACACCCTTTTGCTCGACTTTACAAATATCTACTACCGTAGCTGAAATTTTATGCTCCATTTGAAACAACATATCATCTGCTATTGCATTAGCCAACATTCCACCCAGATAATTGCCTGTCCTAAAAAGCGAACTTGTATAATCACTTATCGCTTCGCCCACGGTCCGAATTGCATAGATTTTTTGTGGACTTGCACCAGCAACTGTCAAAATCGCTTGGGGCTTCAAAAGCGTTTTTGCGCTTTTCAAAATCGTTTCATATTCGGCAACGACATCTTGATAAATCGGATTGTCCTCGTAGCAATCAATCAAATTTAGAACATTTTCTTGAGATATTTTAATATCAAATTTGTCGATAGTCATTGATTTCTCCTGATTACTTGTTTGTCATTGCTGCTTTTGCGACCTCGGCGGCTGATGCTGCATCTGATGTATAGTAATCGGCACCGATTTGCTTGGCGAAGCCTTCATTAATCGGAGCACCGCCAACCATGACAATATATTTGTCTCTTACGCCCTTTTCCTTTAAGAAGTCAATATTTTCTTGCATTTTAGGCATAGTTGTCGTCAACAACGCCGACATACAGATTATATCTGCTCCAATCTCTTCGGCCTTTTCCAAAAATGTCGCTGCCTCCACATCAACACCGAGGTCATATGTTTCAAATCCAACACCCTTGAGCATCATGATAACCAGATTTTTCCCGATATCATGTAAGTCGCCTTGGACTGTCCCGATAACTGCCTTTCCTACTGGCTCATTGCCAACTTCAATAAGTTTTGGTTCTAAAATCGCCAACCCCGCATTTAATGCTCTAGCTGCGACAAGCACCTCCGGAACAAAGACTTCATTGTTCTTAAACTTACCGCCAATAGTCATCATTCCCGATAATAACCCTTCATTTAAAATTTCTTTTGGGTCTTTTCCCTCATCAAGGGCTTGTTGCACCAATAGTTTCACATTTTTAGCTCTCCCTTTTTGAAGTAATTCAGATATTTCTTGTATTATTGACATAGCAAATCTCCTTTTTCTTTATATATTTTATAGGTGAATGCGTAGCATCTGTCATCCTGAACGTAGTGAAGGATTTTTCGCAAACGCTTATATATTTTTTAACATTCATAATACTTACCAAATATTTATTGTAATTTCTTACGTTTTCTTGTAAAATTATGTATAAATATCGTACCGGAGGAACTAACATGCGACCATTACTCTATTCCATCGTATCTGAAGAAACTCTCAAGTCAATGTTGGATACTTTCTACATATGTATACAAATCCCTATTCAGGTCGTCGATGAACATGGTAATTTCATCGCCAAAAGTGGCGAACAACCCAGCTTTTGCAAATGCTTTCAAAAATATCTTCCCGAAAAGGACACTTGCGAACTTATGCACGTATCAGCTGGCAAAAGGGCTATTACCCTTGGCGAAGCCTATATTTTTGAATGTCACGCTAACTTGAACCATATTGTTTTCCCATTAATCAGCAACAAGACTTTTTTAGGTTCTATTTTAGTTGCTCCTTTTTTAATGGATAAACCTGATTCGATTTTGGTTTCTGATATCACCAAACGTTATCACATCCCTACTGAAGATGCCTTAGATTTATATGATGAAATAGGTGACGTTCCCATAGTAACACCTTCTAGAGTTAACCATATCAGCCAACTAGTCTATTATCTTTTCTCAACGCTAATTGCTGATGGCAAGAAAGAATTAAGAGACAATAGTCAAAAGCTCAGACAGCAATCGCTTATCAACGAATCAATCCAAAGATATAAGTCCGAAGTCATCGAAACAGTAACTTACCCTTACGAAAAAGAAAAGGAGTTGCTCAACAAAGTTAAACTAGGCGACATCCCCGCCGCCAATGCAACGCTAAATGACCTCTTAGGATATGTGTTCTTTGCCCAAGGCAACAGCTTCGAAGTTGTAAAATCACGTTCCATCGAACTATGTTCTTTGCTTTCACGAATTGCCATAGAAGGCGGAGCTTCGGCTGATACCATTTTGAAGCTAAACAACCATTTCCTCAAAAACATTCAACAAATTATGACCTTAGAAGATTTATGTTTTGATTTACAAAAAATTGTTGAAGCCTTTAGTAGTGGCCTATTAAATCGAGTTCCTTCGCATAGCAGTACAATTATCAAGAAAGCCACCGTCTATATCGCTAATCATTTTAATGAAGCAATTTCTTTGGAGGACGTGGCTGGCACCGTAAATATGCACCCTGCTTATTTTTCTTCAAAATTCAAGCAAGCAACTGGCTCTTCATTTAAAGAGTATTTAAATATGATTCGCATTGAAGAAGGTAAGCGTTTACTGACAAATACCACTTTCGCGATTATTGACATTGCATTGGCATCCGGATTTGAAGACCAAAGTTATTTCACAAAAGTTTTCAAGAAATATACCGGCATGACGCCAAAACAATTTCGTGGCTAGTGAAGTTATTTCCCTGCGTAAAATTCATCTACGGTTTTAAAAAATGCGTCGATATTCTCCCATTTAGACAATGGTGGAATATCACATCCCGATGAAATCAAGAAATTCGGATACTTCGTACAGTCTTCTAAAAGAGCTCTTGTTTCTTTCTTAATTGAGTCTACGGTTCCATTTCTAAACTGTCCAGCTGGGTCAATATTACCAGCAACCATAATTTCTTTCGGAATAAGTGGTAGTATTTCACGCATATCAATTGCATTTCCAAAATGTAGCACTGCTGCATTAGTGTCGATAATCGAATCAACCTGTGGAATGGTGCTATTACCACAATTATGATATACAAGGATAAATTCTTCATCTTGAACAGCTTCCACAATTTTCTTAACATAATCAGCAGAAAATTCTTCTGCAAGATTTGGTGAGAGGAGCCCCGCTAAAGGCTCGGCAAGTACGACTCCGTTCGCCCCTGCCGTTTTAAATTCAAGCACGTATTTTATAATGAACTCTGTCACTTTTTCAAGCATGATGTGCACCATGTCTGGCTCTTCATAGCAATAAATCATTGCTTCAGTTACATCCATTAATCTTCCTGCCAGCGAAAACGGCCCAATTGCCCCTGCTAAAATAGGTCTGTCAGTAATTAGTGATGCTGATTTTTTGATTGCTTCAATGTACAAAGACGTTCTCCTCGAATGTACATCAGGTATCTTCAATGCTTCGGCATCCTCTTCCGAATTTACAATACTGCCGACAACAGTTGGAACCTCTTCTTCCGAGATACTAATTGTTGCGCCAAAACACTCTGCTTCTACTGACAAATCCATAAAACTTACAGATGCTGCCGCATTTGTGTTATCTGCAATCACTTTCATAGCTTCAGCTTGTAGGTCACTGTTTGAAATTAATTCCTTAACTGTTATATCCATTTTTTGAATAGCTGGAAACGATAAAATCGGCAAAGCCTTTTTCCCTGGACAATCAATCATATCCGCCACCCACTTCTTCATATTCATTTGACATACCTCCTATACTTTTCTATAGCTTGAAATGTACATCATAAAGATGAAATGTTCTGGCAAAAATTTAGTATTTTTTGTCATTTTATAATAGAAAGTGATTTTGCAAATGAAATCAAAAGCACATTGCCAGAGTTTATCTCCTAGCAATATGCTTTTTGCGTTTATCATCGCCATTTTTATTATATGTCAGCACCTGCTTGTGACATCATCTCTTTTAGTTTTCCAATATAATATTGATAATCTTCAAACGATGTTGATGGCGCCACTTGATGGTCCGAACCAGGGGCGTACCCACCACCAC
>JGI994J12354_10000285_pt1 | contig 49812 bp, 55 predicted proteins | sample IntmicLarv3ML3BL_FD_12354 | JGI IMG/M metagenome (IMG submission 12354) | reverse complement strand
GCACGATAAGCATCAGCAGTCTCAAAGTCTTTGTTAACTTTTGCTTCGTTCCATAAACGATAGTTTTCTTTGTCCTCTTCACTAACAACAACTTCCTCAAACTTAATTCCCAATATATCCAACATTTTTTCTAAAGTATTGATAAGCATTGATAACCTTGCTTCATCCAGAGGATTTTTTCTGACCTCTTGGTTCAATTGTTTATTTGTTTCAAATATTTCTGCATAAGCATTAGGAGTATTCATATCATCACTCATCGCTTCTAGAAATCTTGTGAACATATCAGCATTAACATCATTGTTTGTGCTTAGGTTATTAAAAACCACCTTCAATTGCGCTTGTCTTAACGATGTTTGAATTTTACTTAGTTCAGTTTTTGCAGTTTCTAAAGTTTGCTCATTGTAGTTCAAGGTATCACGATAACGTACTGATAATAAAAACCAGCGCACTACATTACTACCTAACATTTCAATGACATCCTTGGCCCAAACAACATTGCCAATCGATTTACTCATCTTTTCTCCATCAAAATTCAGCATACCATTGTGTAACCAATAATTTGCTAAATCATGATCATGTAGAGCAAAGCATTGAGCTACTTCATTTTCATGATGAGGAAACTTTAAGTCTTTTCCACCTCCATGGATGTCTATTTTCTGATGTTTGAACTCATTATCAATCATCACTACACATTCAGTATGCCAGCCTGGTCTACCTTTACCCCATGGTGAATCCCATTGGATACCTTCATCAGTTTTTTTCCATAACGCAAAGTCAAGAGGATTCTCTTTCTTATCATTCTCATCTACTCTGGCCCCAACTTGTAAATCTGCTATATTTTGATGAGATAATTCCCCATATTCCTTAACCTTTTGAACACTAAAATAAACGTCACCATCCGCTTCATATGCATAACCCCTATCAACCATATCTTGTATCGCCTTAATTATTTCTTCCATCGTTTGAGTAACTTGAGGAGCAGCTGATAATTCAAGAGTATTTAGTGAATGACGTACTTCGTTATAGGCCTTCATATATCTATTGGCTATTTCTGTTTCGCTTATGCCTTCTTCTTTTGCTTTTTGAATTATTCTATCATCGACATCAGTGAAATTAGAAACAAAATTCACTTTATAATTACTTGCTTCAAATACTCGGCGCAAAGTATCAAATACTACAATCGGTCTAGCATTGCCTATATGAATATGGTTGTAAACCGTCGGCCCACAAACATACATACTTACTTCATTTTCCTTAATTGGTATAAATTCTTCTACTTTCAGTGTTTTTGAATTATATAAACGCATGTTTTTCCTCCTTAAAGTAAAAAGCATCTCAACAAGAGACGCCGTAAACGTGGTTCCACTCTATTTGGATGACAATCATCCCACTTAGTTACTTTAACGCAGTGTTTACGTCTAATACTACATATCGCATTAGCTCTTAAAGGCGCATTCTTATAGTTTCATTACTAGTCTTTCCACCAATACAGACCTTCTCTAAGAAATTTCACTATACTCTTTCCTTATCATTGATTTACTTAACTATAGCAAATATACCCATAGTCTTCAAGCAACCAACCTTCTTTCCAAGGTCTTTTCAGCACTGAAAATCATTATGTTAATTGCTATTTTTTGGTGCTAACAAGCATTAATCTTCGAAATATCTATTTACGTATTTTTCGTTTTCTTCTTTGCTTTTTATTGCTATCAAAATAATTTGAGCAACTAAGCAGACCACTCCTGCTGGAAAAAGTGCCAGAAGCGCTGAATATAAAACTAGTTCAACCGTGATTCCAGATAAGATATAAAACAACAACACTACACATACAGCTATCGCACTGGTTACTATTGATACTAGAAGCTTAATCAGATAGGCACTTTCCTTAATTAGCATGTTTACAACTATTGGCGGCACAAATGATGCTACCAAAATGCCTAATGAATATGGCATTTCAAGTGAGTACATTTTTTTTGGAAGCACCAAATTTATCCACTCTCCACAACTATGAACCATAATCATTAAAGTTAATACTGCTAAAATTCCAAATTTTCTCCAACGTGATTCTAACATTTTACCTCCTCTAGTTAGGTAAGTACCTAACTCTTTTTCTTCATTGATAAATATGCAAAGCCTACCATTGATATTATTGCCCCAGCAATTCCAACATAAAATAGAGCATTGTATAAACTTGCTTGTCTTTTAGTGTTTTCAATTGAATCATCTATGCTATATGGGGTCATTTTTCCATCGTCTAAACTCATTCTAGTCGTTAAGTCCATTATTGAAGATTCGCTCCAACTAATTGGCAATTTAAAAATCGTTTTTCTGTTTGCCGTGGTTACTTCAACACCTTCATTTATATTTACTACATTCGATGTCGGTAATGTTAAATAGAAGTTTACTTCACTAGCTTCCATTCTTTCGTAAAGAGTGTTCTTAATGCTTGGTGGTAAATCATCAATATAACTTGCAACTACAATTTGACTTAAGTCTGTTTCAAAATAGAAATCCAGAACTTGTTCATATTTTTCACTATGGCTTGAGACCTCTGCTTTTAGGAAAAAACTAATTTCTGAATTAGTAATCATTTCCTTTAGATATTCAAAAGCTTCCTCATAACTATTTGCTTGTTTTTCTAAAGTTAAAGTAAAATCGATGATTTCATCATTTTCACCAGCAAAAACAAAGCCCTTGCCCTCATAATCTTGGACTAACTCTCGCATCATGTTCCTGACGCGTATTCCTTCTTCTCTACTTAATACAGTATTGTCCATTTGTACATGATAAACCAGTTGCACCTTGTATTTTTCATCAATACCATAGTTTATGTCAACTTTCATGCAACCATACAGTATTGACAATAAAATTAGTAAACTACACAATCTTTTTATCTTTTTCATATTCAACCCACCTTATATTAATTCTCTATGAACTTGAGGAAAAATTCTTTCAATCCCTCAACTTCACGAGCCAACGGAATGGAATCATTCTCTTGGACTCTAGTTTTTTTAGCCAATGGAGAACCCATAATTTGGACATAGTCCTCAGCAGCAATCTCAACAATATACCAAGCGTGATTATAACGATAATCTAATTCTCCATGTGACCAATCATAACGAACTAACTCTTGAGGTAATTTGCGAATTTTCTCATATTCAGTACCCCTAAGTCCTTCATTATAGAAGAAGTAGTAGTAAGTGAAATGATGCCCATATTCATGTGACATAGAGCCTGCAAAATCCTTTATGGTAGTCTTAGAATCACCATTATAGAGCCTCATTACACTTAACACTAATTCATAACTAATTCCCCAATCATCAGGCAATGAAGGGAATCTTACGTTATGTTTGAATTCTCTTTTTATATATTCATTAGAAGCGATTTGATTGACACCTGGTTTTCCAAAGACGATAATTTGGTACAAATAATCTATTTCTTGGCCATGTTTATTTTTTAATAATTCCTCATGTAATAACTTAAGTTTTGCCACATCCCATTTTTTACTATAACTTATTATTTCCAAATACTCCGATGCTTTATAGGAGTATTTAATATCGGCATCTACTGGTTTAGGTTGTGCCAACATCTTTAGAGCATTATCGTTGGTAGTTAGTTCCCTATGGGTTGTTGCTAAATAATGATCAGTTTTTTCTTTGCTAGTTTGTTTAGCTACGATTTTCTGCTCTAGGATTGGACGCTGCATAAACATATAAATAGTCACTGCCATAGATAAAGCAGCACTAAACAATAGTATTGACTTCAACAATTTTCTATCAATTCTCATTCCCTACCCCCTATATTTAGCACCTCATTATAGTCGCATAACCATTTAACTTATTTAAAACTATAGGCTAAAGGTTTTGATTTCATAATAGTTCCATCAGGAAAATGAACTATCACAACAAAATTCTTATTCCCTTTATCAATGCTGTCATATTGCCAGTAAATGTAGTTATTTCTATTGGTAGATACTGTCCCTATATAGGCTGACATAGAGTTTCCATAACCAACTGTTTTAATCGGATGAATATAGTAGTCATTTTCATCATAACAAACTAAAGTATAACTAGCTTTTTCATTTTTATAGGCATCATTCCAAGAAATCACATAATGAGTAAAATACATCATGCCATCAGTGCCCATGTGACTTGAAGAACCTTTTTTGATTTTAATGTCAATGTTTTTTTCAATAGGCAAAGTCGGTGCTGGGTCATAATTATCGCTTACAAACTCATTGAAATACTCATATAACCCTTCAACCTCATGGGCAAAAGGTATCATCAGATTTTCTTGAGGAGTGCCATTTTTTGAGTCCAGATTCCCAACCCATTTTGCACCATCTACAATTTCTTTTATATCCTTATAATCAACCACATTCTTAGTCATTGGTGAACCCATTATTTGCACATAATCCTCTGCTGCAATTTCTACTAGATACCAATGATGGTTTTTCATATAGTCGTTATTATCCCCCCAAGTATAGCGAACCATATCAGCAGCAACATTACGGAGCTTTGCATACTCACTTCTCTCAACACCATCTTTGAAGAAATAGTGGAAGGTAAAGTGGTGCCCATATTCATGACTCAATGTATGTGCAAACTGTTGGACTTTAGTGTATTCATTTCCGTTATATAACTCTATTGTTCCCATATTCAATTCGTAACTAATTGCACTATTACTTTGCAATGCTGGAAACCGCAATTGTAAGTCAAACTTTTTCGTTTCGTTTGAATGAACTCCAGCAGCATAACTATCAGCAACTCCATATACTATCACTTGATAAAGCAACCCTATTTCTTCACCATGTTTATTCTTCATTAGCTCTTCATATAATTCGATTAGTTTTTCTTTAGTCCATTTATTACTATAACTAATCATTTCGAATCCTTCAGGCGTCTTATATGAGTACAAGATTTTACTATCTCTAGCCTTCTTTACCGAAAACAAATCAAGAGCTTTTTGGTTATCACTTGTATTCCTAGTGTAATTAACTAAATAACTGTCTATTTTATCTTTACTTGTATGTTTATCTGCAATTTTTTGTTTTAGGTTTCCTTTTTGAGAAAAAACATAAAAGGACATTCCCAAAAAAACGATTGTGCTCAATAGCAGAGTATACCGTAATAGTTTTCCCTTTTTTTTCATTGTTGTCCCCTGTTTTGTAATGTTTACATTATATCTTTTGATATTTGTTTATTCAAGATAAAACAAATAACGCTTAAATAAAATCGTTTTCTGTTAACCAATCTATAACATATTTTGCTCTTGATTCTAATTCAGGTAGAGCATCAAGTGGAAAATACTCCAAGGCGATACTTTCCCCATCATTAATATCCAATGTGCCTTCAACATCAGTAGCTAAAAACAGCCCTATTACTGCATACGTTTCATCACCATTAGGATATTTGAAATACAGGTCTTTTCCAGATAGTACTTCCAACAGTTCCAGTTTGTTAGCAGTTAAATTTGCTTCCTCATACAATTCTCTAATTGCAACTTCCTCCAAACTTTCCCCAAGTTCCATTCCACCACCAATTATTCCCCAATTTTTAGTGTCTTCTCTTTGATTCAACAGTATTTCCTTNTCTTCATTTATCACAACTACCGTTGCTCCTACATTTATTAATGGAGCATTACCAATAAACTTCCTAATACTTTCAACGTAACTCATATCATCACCTCTACTTCTATTATATAAAAAAACTTGATATCTTCATACCAAGTTTTCATAATCATTGTTTTAGTACAACCGGTACCCATATTTCGCTTTTGAAGTTTACATCACTAGTATTAGCACTTTCGTTCCATAACAACGTTGGCCCTTCAACTGTTTCATAGTTAGAACTAGGCAGCCATTCAGTATAAATCCGACTCCATGTATTCTGTAAGGTGTGAGGGAAATCTCCAATTGTGGTAAACACTGCCCAGGACTTAACATTTACTGATAATACATCCCATTTGGTTCTGTCCACATTCATAGTAGTAGCAACAGCGACATATTGGTTCAGTTCGGTTCCTTCATCATACGAATCACCAAGGTAAACAGAAGCACAAAGAATGCCGCTTGGCTTAGTGTTCATTAGTGTCTTTAAATAAACAAAGTCCTCAGCTTTGAACATTTCAAAAATCTCAGTCACTTCTGGATTAACTCCCAGATGTTGCAAGTGGATTTTTTTCATCTTGCCAACCAAATTGAAAGGTATCGTTTGTTCAATTCTAACGTTCATATCTTTTCCTCCTTTTATTGTCAGTTGAAAGGACAAAGGTGAAAATGAAACTATACTTACTTTCTCTTTACGTATATGCTGAGGAGAAAACCCGTGCAATTGCTGAAAAGCTTTTGAAAACGCATCTGGGGAATTATAGCCAAGTTCCAAAGCCAAATCAATAATCTTGATATCTGTTTTTATTAGCCGCTCTGCACTAGAAGAGAGTTTTCTTTTTCGAATGTACTCACCAATAGGCATGCCTGCTAAAAAAGTGAACATTCTTTTGAAATGGTATTGAGAACAACCGGCAATTAAAGAAACCTTTTTCATATCTATTACCGCAAAAAGATTTGCTTCAATATAATCCATCGCTTCATTCAATTGTTTTAGCTCATTCATTTTACTTTTCCTTTCGCAATCATCTTACATGTATTTTGGGCTAAATACCCGTCATTTCTGTTGCAGATTAAATCTAGCAAATGGTTTAATATGCTATAATATTATCATTTAGGGGGCTATCATGAAAACAGAAATCACTTTTTATTCTGGTATTCATACCATTGGCGGAGTAGTAATGACAATCAAGTATGGCAAGCATCAGGTCTTATTGGAAATGGGTACTTATTACGATCCCCAAACTGATGTTTTTGATGGACAGATTAAAATTAGGCAACATAATTGGCTACAGGATTTCTGCAAGTTAGATAACGCTCCAGCTGTTCCTTATATTTATGATCGTGATTTATTAGGTGCCCTCGAACTTCAATCAATCCAGGAAGGAAAAATTCATACATCCTGTTTTATCACTCATCTACACCAAGACCATATGTCAGCAATGGGATATTTGTCTGATAGGGTAGATGTTTACATGAGTAAAGCAGCCCAAAAGTTGTATGCAGCTTTAGTTCAAATAGAACCTATCATAAATATCAGAACAACTGAATATTTCGACATCATAGACCAGCAAATCGTTAATATCGGAGAAATAAAAGTAACGCCTTTTTTGTTAAATAAACACGGTTTCCAAGATTGGTCTTTTTATGTGGAAACTCCCGATTGTAAATTGCACTATACTGGAGATGTTTTCTTACATGGAGATTACGCTGATGTAGTTCTAAAGGAAATGGAAATTATCCAAGAAAAGAATATTGATATCCTGGTTTGTGAATCTACCTCTTATATGGATAGTATTCTTAAGCAAATATACAACGAAATTCCAAATAAAGTTGAACCAACTTTAGACTTATTAGGAATGATGAGTACTGAAATGAATGATAAGTATTTATTCAGTAGATTACTGGAACAAGATAGTTTATGTTTCCTTAATTTTTATTCGCGAGAAATGACTGATATTATGAAGTATGAAAAGTGGGCTGATCAAACTGATAGAGTAATGGTTTATGAACCAGAAGCTGCTTTCTTGATTAACGTTTTTTTCGAAAGATATGTGAACTACTATTTACCTGATAATAGCTATTATCAAAACAACACCCAAAAGTGGTTTATTGATACAATAAAACTAAACCAACAAATAAGCACACAAACTATAATTAATAACCCTAAAAAGTATATTTTGCAAAATAGTTATGAGAATATTATGGAACTGTTTGATTTTAGGGAATTAGATGCTTGTTATATTCATGCTGGTGGAATGCCTTTAGGACCTTTTGATTATCGATATAGCAATATGGAAAGAATAGTTGAACTGGCTAATGTGAAATTTGTTTCCTTTAATAATCCTAAGTACCTAACTCATGCTTATCCTCAACAACTTAAATACTATGTAGATACAATTGCAGCCAAAGTCCTAATCCCATCGCATGGGTTTAACCCAGAATGGCTTTTACCTTCTGGCCGGGGTCAACAGTTAATTCCAAAATTACAAAAAACATATATCTATAACCAAACCAAAAAAACATTGGAGGAAATAAATGAGTAACACTTATATCGAATTTCATAAAGGTTTATATGGTAGCGGTGTAATCATCAGCATTACCTATCAAAAAAGCAGAGTTATCTGTGATTTTGGTGCCCCATATGAGCCACAATCGCAAGTGTTTGACAATATTGTAAGACAGCGAATAAACAATAGAGTAAAGGATGCGATTGTTCTTGGCCTAACTCCGGCAATTGATGGTGTATACGATGAAGAAAGCATTGAGGGACTAGATATAGTTTCTGCACAGAAAGATGATACTACTACCGGTATAGTAATTTCTCATTTACACTTAGATCATATGGCAAATATCGATTTTATTCACCCTTCTATTCCCGTATACATACACAAGGATGGTTACAATTTACTACAAGCTCTTATTGATATCAAAGAGGAGGTTCATCAGCGTAACTACACTCCTATCGAATTGCATCTCCCTTTTAATATCGGGGAGATCACAGTTACTTCTTATTTCAGCGATCATCCTTGCCTTGGAGCTTGTGGTTACTTAATCGAGACTCCCGACAAAACTATCTACTATTCCGGAGATATTCGTTTTCATGGCATCCAGCATGAAAGAGCGTACCAAGAACTAACTTTGTTTTTGCATAAAAATATCGATTTGTTGTTGATTGATGGAACAACTTATTCCAAAGAAGAATTTATCAGAAATACTGATAACCAATTTGCGATGAATATTCCAACCAAGGAAATACCTCAACAAGCGATTTGGGAACAAGATATTTATGATGAACTGCTTAACGACTTAAGTAGGTCTGACAAATTAGCAATTTTCAACATTTATCATCGCGATATGCAATTAATCGAATCCTTGATTAATGTTTGCAAAAAATGCAACCGAACCATTGTGTTTGAACCTAAAACGGCTTATGTTATTTATAAGATAATGGGTTTGAAAGTGCCTGTTTTTACCCCAGATAATGATTTCAATGAAGATTATTTTTTAGCACTTAGTAATCATGAACATATAAGTGCTAAGGATATAAATATTGACCCCGGATTATTCTTCGTTCAAAATAGTTATGAACACTTGTTAGAATTGCTCTCACTACCAACCAAAGATGCTGATTATTACCATCTATTTGGATTACCACTAGTTCCAAGCGAACATAATTATCAAATGCTATTATCCCTTTTAAAACGAATGCAGCTGAATTTTCATACTTATACTAACCTATATTCTTTCAATCATGCTTATCCTGGAAACTTACGTTACATGATTGAAAAAATTGCGGCTAAAATGGTTGTTGCGGTACATTCACGTAAACCAGAAAATTTAGTTACGCATTCTGGTATTCATATTTTGCCAAAAGAGAATACTTTGTATCGCATTGATGATAAGACCCTGACTGAAATAGAAAAGAGGAAAAAACATGATTGATCTTATTGATATTCATACTCATAGCCTTGCTTGTGGCCATGCGTATAGCACTTTACAGGAAAACATTGAACAAGCAGTAAAACTAGGTTTAAAATACTACGGCCTTAGCGAGCATGCTCCTGCTATGTCAAAGATTTCACCTTTCTTTTTCCTCAATAGTCGCGTTTTTCCTGAGATGATTGAGAACACTAGGATACTAAAGGGTGTGGAGCTAAACATTATTAGTGAGAATGGAGAAGTTGATTTGGATGATACTGCTTTAGCTAGAATGGATTATGCTTTAGCTGCTCTACACTTAATGTGCTTTTCTCCTCAAAGCAAAGAGATTAATACTAACGCTTATGTAAACACAATAAAAAACCCTTATATCAAGGTAATTGCTCATCCAGATGATGCTAGGTATTTATTTGATGCTGAAATATTGGTTAAGACAGCAAAAGAATATCACGTTGCTCTTGAAGTAAATAATTCTTCATTATCGCCTACCGCTTATCGCTTAAATGCAAAAGATACTATTAGTGAAGTATTGTCCCATTGCGTTAAGTATCAAGTGCCAATAATCATGGGTTCTGATGCTCATATAGCTTACGATGTAGGTAATCATCAAAATTGCTTGGCTGTTCTTAATGAAGTCAATTTTCCTACTGATTTGATTATTAACTACCATCAGCATTTAATAGAGGAATACATTCTTAGGCCAAAAACAGACTTCCTAAAATAAGTACTAACAAGCAATTAACCAGCATGCCATATAATTATAGATTTTTTATCATTTTCTTAATTACCTTAATCACCGCAATACCGGCAGTGATATCCAAAGGAATCATGATTGCTATTTTTAATGATCTAGCAAAGAAGTGCAGTATATATGGAGTTTCGTACATTGTTTGTAACCAAAATGGAGTTAGAATTAAGTTGATTAATAATTCAACTAGGATTACCGCTATGGCCCAACGAGGTAATTGTAATGAAAAATCTTCATCTTTTGATTTTGCTAGCCTATTAGTTATCAGGTTCAAAACAAAAATATAGATAATACAAACAATTGATAAAATTATCCGATGTATATTAGTTATTTCCATAATGCTATTAGCAAAAGTATCAGTATAGGTATATGTCCAAATGTATAGTAGAAAAATACCTAAGAAGCAAATAAATACCACTGGAATTAACTTGGAAACTTTTTCTGTCGATAGTGTTTTTGATTTATGCCACCAAAGTGCAGGGATAACACAGACCAAAATATTACCTAAAGTGAACCCAAGAAAGGGAAAGCCAGTTGGATTAATTAATAAACCCATTATGTCGTATAGTAATCCACCGATAAACCCATAGCCTGCTCCAAAGGTTATTCCAATAAGCATTAGTGGTATTTGTGCAAAACCTAACCTTAAATCTGGGAAGCCAAAAATATTTAGCATCACAGAATATCTAGCTAACACTAATGATATTACTAAGAAAAGTGCTACTAAGATAGAATTTTTCACTTCAAACCTAAATGGATAGCATTTGAAGACGTAAAAGCCAATTAGAAGTATCGCAACTAAACAGATTGCTTGAACTGGTATTATCATTCTAAATACCCCATTTCTTTAAAATATAATCTAACATCGCTGATAAAATACAACGAACCTGTAACCAACACCATCCCTTGGTTATTTTTAAGCGCATGACTAATCGCTTCTTTCCAATCATCGATAATTGTTACTGGATAATCTTCGGCTAATTCAATAGCTCTTTTAGCACGATAAAAGTCAAATTGAGTTACCACTAATTCATTAGCTACCTCTAGTAACATCTGAATCATTTTGCTGGTTTCTTTATCCTTTAAGGCTGCAAAAACTATCGTGATTGGTACTTTTTTTAATTCAAGTGTTTCAACTAATGCTTTTATTCCATGTTCGTTATGAGCACCATCCAAATATACGAGCGGATCATTCATCACCTTCTCATAACGACCTTTCCACAAAGTATTGTACAAACCACTATAAATACTTTCTTCACTAATAACTATACCTATTGATTGTAAATAGAGGATTGTTTCAATAGCAGTACAGGCATTACTTACTTGGTAAAGAGCTCCAGTTTGAATTTCGATATTCTTTAAGTTTTTATAGTCAAAACGTATTTTATCATTCACATGGATTGAGGTAGCAGGACAAACTAAGAACATTTCAGTCTCATTAGTTTTACACACCTCTTTAAATACTGCCAAACAATTCGCTTTATCTTCAGCTGTAACTAATGGGGTTTTTTCCTTTATTATCCCTGCTTTAGCACCTGCTATTTCTTCAATACTATTACCTAAATATTGCATATGATCATAGCCGATAGAAGTAATTACTGAAACTAAAGGTTTAATAATATTGGTCGCATCCTTTTCGCCGCCTAAGCCAACTTCATAGATAACAAAATCAACCTTTTCTTCAATAAAATACATAACTGATATAAACATATCAATTTCAAACATCGTTAATCCATGCTTGTTCCATTTGTTTACGTATTTATTTGCATATCCAACTAGCGTTTCATCACTAATAGGGACATCGTTTATACGAATACGGTCATGATGGCTTTCTAGATGAGGCGAGGTAAAAGAACCAACTTTATAGCCTGCTGTTTGTAGAATGCTTCTAAGATAGTTCGTTGTACTTCCTTTACCATTGGTACCAGCAACATGAATACACTTAAGTTGATATTGGGGGTTGTTTAACTCCATCATAAACCCTTTAAACTCTGATAGGCCATAGTCACGTCTAGTACGCTTAGTTATATATTCAATTACTTCTTGCGAATTTGAAAACATTAATATATCCTCCAATCAATCGGTGTAACATTTTTGCTTGTTAGAAAATCATTACACTGTGAAAAGTGTTTACAACCAAAGAAACCACCATATGCACTTAGTGGCGAAGGGTGAGCAGCCTTTAGCACCAAATGAAGAGGGTTGTCTAAAAACACTTCCTTATTTTGTGAAGGGCGCCCCCATAATAGAAAAACAATTGGCTGGTCTAACGTATTTAGTTTTTGCAAAACAATATCAGTAAATGTTTCCCAACCTTTGTTACGATGTGAGAAAGCTCTACTGCACTCAACTGTCAAAACAGTATTCAATAACATTACTCCTTGGTTTGCCCATTGCATAAGATAACCATGATTAGGAATCGGCAACCCCAAATCACTATTTATTTCCTTGTAAATATTCTCTAAACTAGGAGGTATTTTAACACCTTTTTTGACAGAGAAAGACATGCCATGAGCCTGATTTGGTTGATGATAGGGGTCTTGCCCTAAAATAACAACTTTAATCTTATCCATATCTACATGCTCAAAAGTACTAAATACTTCCTCTCTCGGTGGAAATATTCGTTTTGTTTGGTATTCAACTTTCAAAAAAGTAGACAACTCTTTGAAATATGGTTGTTCGAATTCATTCTTAAGAAAAGGGGTCCATTTATTTTCAAACATTTCTTCACCTCCCAATATCTTCCATCATTATACTTCAATTAGGCTTTATCAGCGAAAATAATATCGCGATGTATTTTAACTTGCTCTAGCATATGGGCAATATTTCCTTCACCTGAGAACATTTTTTGATTATAGAAATTACTTTTAACATCCATCCAAAGAAGTTTGTTAACTTCTTCTACCAATGTTACATCTTTGGTTAACTTGCCAACATACACCAATAACTCCGCATTAGACAAGGCATAGTAAAACGTCATCAAGTGTCTTAGGGAAATATCGTTGTTACTAATTCCAGTCTCCTCAAATAGTTCTCGATAAGCGCTGGTTAAATCATCTTCATTTTCTTCAACCTTTCCACCAACTAAGTTATACAATCCCTTATAGGGATTTTTTGCTCGTTTACACATTAGCAAATTTTCTTCATTTGCATCATAGACCATAATCACATTCATTTTCATCATACTTTCCTCTTTTAAACTTAAAAAGCATCCCTAAGGATGCAATCATTATACTTCATTTACGGTTCAAAGTTAAGCCATAAATCTGCTGCAGTTGCTGGTTTGGAGACAAACAGCATCCGATCAGGGTCTTGTACAAACTGTTGATAGATTGGTTTAGTTGGATCAATTCCAAATTCGGTATATATTCGTGGTGAACGTTCAACTAATGTTGAATCTAAGTAGTGTGGATTTTTGTGCCAAATAATCTCTTTATCTTTCACTACTGGATAATAAGCTAACCCTTTATGAGCCCTAACATCATCATAATCAAAACCATAGTCACGAACACACCAAGCACCAAAAACCATCGGCTTATCTAGATTGGCATTTACTGTTTGATGTCCCCAGAATGGTGGGACGATTACTACTTCTCCTTGTTTAGCCCTTATCGCAAAACATCTTCCGGGATAGTCTTGAACATACTCTTGCATATAGATGATTGCTTCACCTTCCCAAATTTCGTACAGTTCGCAAGTAGAACTATTGCATGATAGTGATTTCGCATGAATATGTCCTTGAGAACGAATTGGTTCTTGACCCATTTGACCATAGTTATACACACAACTTGCGAAAAGTAGGTCTCTTTCCAACATATCCTCTCTATGCAATTCATTGCCAATATCCATAACAATAGCATATAAATCGTTTGGACCTTCACAATCTGGATCCATTAAACTTTTACGAATGTCATCTAGATGTCGTGTTTCTGGTTTTGGCCCATATACTCCTTTGCCATACTCATATCCTAATGGACTAAAAGTTGCTCTTATATCTATTCCTGGCTTAAACATACCAATCGCCTCCTTTGATTGTGATTTATCACTACTTAATTAGTTTAGATACAAACTCGTAATAAGTTTCCAATTTTGTATCTGCGGCTGCTTTTGTGCTTGCTTCAACATTATAATAGAATTTGCACTTCGGTTCTGTTCCACTTGGTCTAATCGCTATCCAGGAACCATCATCAAGGATATATTTCAATACATCAGCTTTTTCAAAACCTGTTAATGGATTTTTCTTATCATTTTCAATTGCCATTAATTCAGAGTAATCCTCATATCTTAGCACCTTGGCATCGCCAATTTCAGTGGGAATGTTCATTCTCAACTTTTCCAACATAGCATGCATTTTTTTGTTACCTTCCACACCTTTGAACGTAACTGAATCCTGCTTATCTAGATAGTATCCATGCCTTTGATATATTTGCCTTAAAACATCTACTAGCGTTTTATTTTGTTGCTTATAGAAATTTGTGGCTTCTGCAAGCATAATACAAGCTTGTAGAGCATCTTTATCTCTGACAAAATCAGAAATCAAACAACCATAACTCTCTTCATAACCAAAAACAAAGGTTCGCTCACCATTTTTTTCGTAATTAGCAATCTTATTCCCTATATACTTGAAACCAGTTAGTGTTTGTTCGTTATCAACTCCATAGTACTTAGCAATCTTTGCTCCTAAACTAGAAGTGACAATTGTATTTACCATTATGGGATTTTTAGGCATATTGCCATGAATTGTTAATTGTGAAAATATATATTCCAATAATATTTCCGCTGATTGATTTCCATTTAATAACACATACTCATTATTGTGTAACACTCCTACACCTAATCTATCACCATCAGGGTCTGTTGTTAATACCATATCTGCATTATTGTTGCGTGCATATTCCAGTGCTAACACATATGCGTTTGGTTCTTCCGGATTTGGCGATAACGTATTTGAAAAAGATGGGTCCATAATGCACTGCTCTTTCACGTACACTACATTATAACCGATATTCTTAAATAACTGTTTGATAGGTTCGTAAGCAGTTCCATGTTGTGGTGTAAAAACTATTTTCAGCCTACTTTTATCAAGGTTTGTGTTTAATTGAATGTCCATAATCTTCGCTAAATAAACTTCATCAAAATCATTGCCAATTATGTTGATAAGCTTTTCTTGTTCAATTGTAGGGTCTACTTTGATGTCTAATTCATTATCAACTTCTTTGACAAAATTAACAATATTCGCTATTAGTTCTGGTACTAACTGACAACCTGTTTCATCATATAGCTTATAACCATTATCTTCCTTAGGGTTATGAGATGCTGTAATCATGACACCACCAAAACATCCAAAATGCCGCACAGCAAACGATAATTCCGGAGTAGGTCTTAATTCACTGAAGACATAGCTCTTAATATTATATTTTGCTAGCAATCTAGCAGTATCCATAGCAAATTCTTTGGACATATAGCGATTATCATAGGAAATAGCAATGCCTTTTTCCATAGCTGCTAAACCAAAACTGATTATATATTTTGCATAACCTTTGTTAACTCTACGCAAGGTAAATATGTTTAAGCGATTAGTACCAGCTCCAAGATGCCCCCTCATTCCAGCAGTACCAAATTCCACATATTGGTAAAAAGCATCTTCTTTTTGTTTATCACTCATTTGTGATAACTCATTTCTAAGCTGTTTTGGCATATCTTTATGATTTAGCCAATTTTGATATTTAGTTTCAACCACAATGCAATCCTTTCTATAAAAAAGGAAAGACGTTGCCATCCTTCCTCTTCTACTATGCGTTAATTGTTATGCAATAACTTTATAACTGCGTAGTACTTCTTCAATTGAAGCGATTGCAGTTTCTTCGTCTTCACCTTCACAGCTGATTACGACCTCAGACTGCGTTGGTATTCCTAAAGACATAACACCCATGATTGATTTCATGTTAACGGAACGTCCTTTATAAGTTACACTTACTTCACTTTTACATTTACTAGCAGCATTCACTGCAATAGTTGCTGGACGTGCATGTAATCCTACAGGGTCTACTACTAATACGGTTATTTCTTTCATAATATCCTCCACCTATCCTAGTACTATTCTATAATATTTTCACAATCTTTACAATATGCAAACGGTAACGCTTTCACTAACAAGTGCATCATTAAAAACCTTTGAATAGGAAACTTTTGTTAGTAAGTCGCAATTACTTATGGTAGGGTTCATTTCTCATAATTTTATAACTACGATAAATTTGCTCCAATACCATTAACCTCACCATTTGATGCAAAAAAGTAAGTTTTGATAATTGCCACTTTGCGTTTGCTCTTGCAAATACTGCTTTTGAAACTCCTAGTGATCCTCCAATCACAAAAGTAATATCTGAACTTTTATAAGTCTGAATCTCACTTATCTGGTTGGATAACTCTATAGAATCCCACATTTGCCCTTTTAGGTCTAAAAGAATCACATACTCGTTATCTTTTATTTGGGCTAAGATTTTGCTTCCTTCGAGGTTTCTAACTTGTTCGTTTTGAGCCTCGCTATTACTTTGAGGAGCAATTGCATCATCTACTTCAACTATTATAACCTTAGAATATGGTTGAAGTCTCTTTAAATACTCGTCAATCAAACTTTGGAGGGCTTTTTCTTTGATTTTGCCTACACAAACTAGCTTAATCATTCTGTTCCTCCTTTATATATCTCATATTGACCAAGTGCTTTAACTAGCGTTTTATTTACTGGAAAATTAATCAAAGAAAGCTGTTCAACTACTGTACTGAATGCCAAATCCGGTGTATTGGCTTCAGCAGAGATATGGGCTAATACAATTTCCTTGGTTTTTTCACTTACACATTGGCATAGTATTTCACCACAGTCATCATTACATAAATGTCCATAATCAGACATAATGCGTGCCTTAAGATAATGAGGGCGATTTGTAGCCATCAACATTGAGATATCATGATTGCTCTCAATAACATAATAATCAGCATCTTTCATATAATTAATGTTTCTTTCACTTACATAACCAGTGTCAGTAACAAAAACAAGTTTTGTTTTCTCATCACTGAATATGTATCCTACTGTTTCTTCAGCATCATGAGAAAGGGCTAAGGGGAAAATTGTTATGTCATTGATAATAAACCCTTGATAAGGAGTCACTAAAATTTCTCCTCTTCGGTCTTTCAATTCAAAGGGGCAATAGATAGCGAACTTTTGAAACATATTGATACTGCGAATGTGGTCACTATGTTGGTGGGTTAAAACAACCGCATCAATATCAGCTAACACTAAATTAATTTTTGCCAGTGCTTCCTCAAGGTATTTTTTACTACAACCACAATCAATCATAATACAACTGTTAGCTGTTTTAACAATTGCACAGTTTCCTTTTGAACCACTTGCTAGAATGTAATATTGCATAATTACTCCTTAACTAATGAAACTTCTACCTCTGAAATTAAAGGTAGAAGTCATAATGTGTATAATTCTTTATCGTGGACAAGTCATCAGTTTACATGGATTCAAGCGTTTTGCCCCTGACGTGTACGGTCGCCCATACATCCATATCTCAAGGTGAACGTGGGGACCAGTTGCTACACCTGTCATTCCGATTTTACCAATCATTTCACCCTTACTAACCATTTGACCAATTTTTAATGGACTTTTCTCTCTCATATGTCCATACCAACTAAAATAGTCATTCTGATGGTCAATAATAACTACATAACCACCTACATTATCATAATAGTTCTTAACTACTTTACCAGAATCTGAGGCATAAATACTACCCCAACGGTTATAGCGGTCTTGGAAATCTGCTGCATAGTGTCCTGAGTAACAACCCCATCCGCAAGTTAATTTTGGATTTTTAACGGGATGCCAGAACTGACCACTACCTACATTATACTCGTTACCCCAGCCATCAATACCAAACCTTTTTACTTCTTGAACTGGTTGGACTGTTATTACACTTGATTCTTCAACTCCACTTACCAAAATGCCGTTTATATAAGTATCAGTGTATTTAACATTTCTTTTTCCAATAACCTCTTTTACATCAACTACTTCTTTACCGGCAATTAAGTGCGGGTCTTTTACATATTTTGTTGGTTCTGGATAAACATTTTCTTCAACTAGTCTTTCTTTTTTAACTTCAACACTCATTGGGGAGTTAAAGTAAGTTATATTCAACTGATCTCCTTTTACAAGTGTATTACCTGGAGAATCTAGTTTTCCAGGATTAATCGCAATAAGTTGTTCTGTACTGATCCCTGTTTTCGCTTGTGAAGCAACACCGTCAACAGTATCGTATTCCTTAACAGTGTAAAATTCCTTTTCGGTACTATAGCCATAAGCCAAAAATTCAATGATTTCTTCTGGCGTGGTAAAAATCTTTTCCTTTGATGCTAAGCCTTTACTAACAGTCATTTTTTCTAAGATTCGCACACTAATATCCTGCTCACCAAACGTTGTTAATGGAACTGGCCGTTGATTATTACGTAACATTTGATAAATATCTTTACTTACAAAATTATATAGATATGTCTGTCTTGCTTCAGTAAACATATCAATATCTTTAACATATATTACTGCACCATTGCTAAATTCAACCTTATAAGCAGCAATTGAAAACAAATCATTGTCCTTTAGATATTGAATAATCTCGTTATCAATGTCCTCATAATTAAAATATGATTGTTCCTTTACAGTATAAACATCTTCGCCAAGTCCGACCGCAGAATTAGGGTAATCTTCCTTGTATTTTTCCTTATAAGTAGCACTTAACGCTTTACTCATGGAACTCTCACTTGATAAGATTCCTAACAATTGGTCCTTAACATAAATCTTGGTAACTTCAGCGGGATCGCCAGTTATATTAGTCCTGGGTTGGTCTAAAATGCTGAGCTCATGTCCGCTATCAACACCAAGCACTTCGGACCCTGAGTAGGAACTGGTTCTTCCAATCGTTGGATAAAGAAACGCAAGTGCGATACTTGCCAATACACATACTAAGAGCACTATTCTACTTTTCATCTGCATATTCTCCTTCCATATATTTCGCCTCTTCATAGAAACAATTCACCGCGGTGTTAAAACTTAAATTAATGTTTCTAAGTTCCCCATTACGATGTTTTGCTAATATGACTTCAATTCTTCTAACTTGAGGTTTTTCTTTAGCATAGTAGTCTTCACTATGCAAAAAGATTACTAAATCGGCATCCTGTTCAATTGATCCAGACTCTCTTAAATCGGATAACAGAGGTCTTTTTTCTCCACCACGTTGCTCGATGCTTCGTGACAACTGTGAAAGCGCAATAACTGGACACTCTAATTCTCTAGCTAGTTGTTTTAAGTTTCTAGATATCTCAGAAACTTCTTGTTGACGATTTTCAGCACGATTCCCCTTAAGTAACTGCAAGTAATCTATAACAATTAAGTCTAAACCATTTTCACTTTTCAGTTTTCGACATTTAGACATAATCTCTGATGTTCTAAGAACTGAAGAATCATCGATAAATACCTTATCTTCTTCTAAATCCTTTCCTACATCCATTAAACGATACAATTCTTCATTGTTAAGTTTTCCAGTCCTAATTTTGTAACCATCTACTTGACCTTTTGCAGAAAGCAACCTATTAACTAATTGAACAGCTGGCATTTCCAGTGAGAAAATCGCTATAGTTCTTTGAGCTTTTTTATCTTTTATAGCATTAAGGCACAAATTTAGCGCAAAAGCTGTTTTCCCCATTGAAGGCCTTGCGGCTAGGATAATTAGGTCTCCTTTTTGAAAGCCATTAGTGACACTGTCCAATGCTTCAAATTCGCTTGGAACACCCGTCATCCCAACAGTATTCTTCATTTTTTGAATTGATTGAAAAACCTCAGTCAAAACTTCTTTGCTAGTTCGAAACTCTGTTGTTCGACGTTTCCCGGTCAATTCATGAATCTTTTTCTCTGCATCATCAAAAAAGTCATCAATACTATCATAAGTACTGTTCATGGCACTGTCATTTAGGTTGGCTGCTAAATCTACCATTTTCCTTAACAGTGATTTGTTATAGACGAGTTCAATGTAATGACTGGTATTTACAGGTGCTGTTGCTACATCTGCGAGCGACATCAAGTATTCCATGCCACCAACCTGACTTAATAGCCCCTTGTCATTTAATCTGGTTACAACTCCAGTTACTTCCACTGGTTTATGATCTTCATCAATGTCCATAATGGTTGTGAAAACACGTCGATTCGCTTCGACAAAAAAATCATTTTCAGTTAACCCAGCATCAGATACCTTACGAACACTTTCTGGATATAATAACATTGAACCCAATAAAGCACGCTCAGCATCAATACTCTGTGGTAATTGATAAGCCATTTGCAACCCTCCTTTCAACTACTATTCTTCAGTTAATTGAACTCTAATCGTGGCAACTACTCCTTTAAATAGTTCCGCCCTAACACTATGATACCCTAAACTGGCCAAATTGTCTGTATCAATGAACTTTCTTTTGTCAACTTTTATCTGGTGTTTCTTAAGCATTTCATCTGCAATTTGCTTAGTAGATACCGTTCCAAACACTTTTCCTTCTACTCCAACCTTAACTTTAAAAATTAGAGTAAGTTTTTCAATTTGTTGTTTAACTACCTCTGCTTCTGCTACTTGCTCATCCTTTTTTTGTTGAGCATCTTCGTTTTGTTGTTGCAAGATATCAATACTCGCTTTTGTTGCTTCAACTGCTAATTTTCTTCTTAANAGAAAATTACGAGCATAACCGTCGGATACTTCNTTGATATCACCTTTTTTACCCACATTTTTTACATCACTCAGCAAAATTACTTTCATTTGGTTCACGCTCCTCATCAATAAGTGATTTTATAACACTTTCTAATTCAATTGTTATTTCCTGCACACTGGTATTTTTCCTTTGCAAAGCTGCAGCCGTAAAATGACCTCCACCATGCATTTGCTCCATAATTGTTTGCACATTCACTTCGCCATTACCTCTAGCACTAATAGCTACTTCATCTTTGCTTATGTTAGCAATTACAAAAGCTGCTTTTACATCTTGAATCGATAACAAATAGTCTGCCGCCTTAGATAATGTTGCTCTATCGTAAATATTACTGTCATCAATTGGCGTAACGATGAATTCACCTTCAACACTCCTACTGTAACTTAGAATATTTGTTATTAATTCGAATTCATGATAAGAATCTTTTAGCATGTCATCCGCTATTATTGGATCGGCACCCATTTTTCTTAATGTGGCTGCTGCTTCAAAAGTTCTGCTACCACTTCTGCTTCTAAAGTGATTCGTATCTACCAACATACCAGCAAACATCATATTCGCTTCAACTTCTAATAAATCAACTTTTTCATTTTGATACTGCAAAAACTCCACCACTAATTCTGTGGTTGAAGATGCTGATGGTTCAACATAAACCAAAGTGGCATTAATATTGTCACTAGATTTTCGACGATGGTGATCAATAACCATAATGTTCTCGCAACTTTCGATCACCATTTCAGCACAAGATAACCCTAAACTATGATGATCAACCGCAATGACAAGTGAATCATCATCAAGCAGTTCTAAAGCTTGTTGCTGACTTATGAAATTGTGATTGCTCATTAAGTCAATATTATTCGCATACAATGCTTGTTCAAGCTTTTTCTCTATTGCAATATTGTTCATAATCACATAGCATTCTTTTCCAACCATTGCTACTATTCTACTCATTCCTAAAGCAGCTCCTGCACAATCGAAATCCATCTCTTTATGTCCAACAATAAAAACTTGGCTACTTGACTCTATCATATTGTTAATGGTCTGGGACATGACTCTAACCCTAACCCTGCTTCTTTTTTCTTGCGCTTCGCTACTNCCACCAATAAAATGTACATCTTCGCCATATTTTCGCGCAGCTACCTGGTCACCACCACGATTTTGGGCCAATTCTAGCAAATCATTCACCATTTTGTCTAATTCTAGAAAATCTGCAGTACCCCTGGCGAAAGCCATGGAAAGAGTAATTGTCACATCGATATTCTGCGATTCCATTCTNATATCATTTAGGATTGAGAATTTTTCTTGAACCACATCCCGATAATCCTCTTCGTTAAACACCACTAAGAAACGGTCAGCTCTGACCCTTTTTACTAACATGTTGTGTTTAAGACACCAGTCAATTACTTTTTGTCTTAAATTTGCGTTTATAGATGCTATTTTCTGCTCATCCTCATATTGAATAGTATCATTATAATTATCCATATGAATTAAGCCAACTACCACTTGTTCATTATGATAGTTTAATTCCAGCAAACTTATATCTGTTATATCTTTAAAGAACAGTACTTGTTCTTCATCTTTTCTCTCAATTAAGTAACGATACCCTTCAAAATCCACCGTAACATTATCTACTCCTTCTTGAAAAAGCAGGTTGATGTCAGGTAGCCACACCGTTAACTTTTCTCCAACATAATCTATTTCTCTTTCCGCAAATAAATCACTCATCCAAGTAATAATATAGTTTTGATCATAGATAACCATTCCTATATCGCCATATTGAATTGCCTGCGCTAAATTAGCTGAAACGATTTTTTTTATACTATTGCTACGATTAGTTTCCTCTTTACTATATGAGTACATCAAGTAAGCCACAAAAAGGATGTCAATACCAACAAAGACTAGAATAAAAGATGCGTATCTAACTCTAAAACCAAACTCCAGCAAAAGAGCCACTAATACTTGAATAGTGAAGATGATGACTGCTTGTAGTTTCAAACCTTCTAATTTTTCATTCATTCTGTGCCCTCCAAGCTATGACACTTCTAATATTGGTAGCTATATCTAGTAAACCTAAGCCAACAAAGAATATTAATACTGTTTGAGCAAATATCATAAGTGAACCCAGCCAGATTAGTAGTACTGAGGCAACAAAAATAACAAGAAGAAATCTTGCTTTTAATAACCTAACAAGAATCACTAGCATAATGTAGCCATACCATCCAACAATTAAGCAAAGTACAACCGTTATGAATAATAGTATCTCTAAAATTTGTGTGTTCTGTGTGAAATTCGGAGCCAACCAATTGGCTAAAATGGCAACTATTGCCAGATATCCAATCCACTTAGGTCCTTTGGAGAAAACAACTACTTGCGGTATCGGTGCTTCAATTTTTAGTTTTCTTAAAACAATATAAGCTAATAAATGAATTACCGTCCCTTCAAGAATTCCACTAAGGATAATATATAAGTAAAATAGAATTTTTACAAACTCAAAAGAAATAAATCCATCTCTAGATAATAACTTGGTTATTGGTGAAATATCTTTGCTAAAATTCAACAGTTGATCTGCCAAATCATAACCAAAGAAACTAGCAAATAGTAAAATCGTTATAGCACTAACTAGTATGCTTCCGATTATTGTTGTGCTTACCAACCATCTTGACGATTTATGTTTAATGATGCCGTAGCCATATATCACTCCTACAATACTGCCAGCTAAGGTATAAAAAACTGTCTGAGGTAGTGCTAGAATAAACGTTATTATAAAGATACAAAAACTCAATACCAAACCATTTTTTACACCATATCTAACCACATAAACAATTACTGGTAAAGGAACAATCCAAATTAAGAACATGTCAAAAAACTCCATAAGTTGCCGATTAATAACTAATAACATTCCCACCATTGCACACATCATGGCGCCTTCGGTAAGTCTTCTTATATTCTTATTCATTTGATCATCCCTTCATTACAAGTAGGAAAACCTCCATCATTTTGAGCGATGGAGGTTTTTTAGGTTTAAACTAATCAGCTACATATGGTAGTAGTGCCATTTGACGTGAACGTTTAATCGCAGTTGCCAACATCCGTTGATATTTTGCATTAGTTCCGGTAACACGTCTTGGAATTATTTTCCCATTCGCAGATATGAACTTCTTCAAAAGTTCCGTATCCTTGTAATCGATATATTTAACATTATTTTTAGTAAAATAACATACTTTTTTACGTCCCATGCGTTGTTTCTTAAATGCCATATAAATCTCCTTTCTTAAAACGGTAAATCATCACTAGAAATGTCTAGCGTTGGAGCACTAGCGTATTCTTCATAAGATGTTTCTTCTTCAGGATAGTTAATTGATTCATTACTTCCTGTTGTTCTTGTTTCATTTACACTACGTGGCTCCAAAAATTGAACGCTGTCGCATACTACTTCTGTCACATACACTCGCTTTCCTTGTGCGTCGTCATAACTACGGCTTTGAATCCGCCCTTCGACTCCAACCAAGGAACCCTTATGAGTATATTGTGAAACTATTTCCGCCGTACGATTCCAAGCTACACAATTAATAAAATCTGTTTGTGGTTCTTGGCCCTGTCCAACACGACGATTACAAGCTACAGTAAAAGATACGACTGAAGTTTGTGATTGAGTTTTTCTTAAGGTTGGATCTTTTGTCATCCTACCAACTAAAACTACACGATTAATCATAACATCACCTACTTTTTAACGTCTTCAAGACTAAGCATCATTGTACGAATTACATTGCTATTGATACGTGCAATACGTTCGAATTCAGCTACCGCTGTTGTTGTTCCATTAAATGTAACAACTAAATAGTATCCTTTTGTCATGCCATCAATTTCATATGCGAAATCGCGAACTCCCCATTCATCTACATTTTCAATCACACCACCATCAGTAGTTAGGATTGCATGTAGCGTATCAATGGTTTCTTGTCGTGCTGCATCTTCCAGTGTTGGTTTTAAGATGTACATAACTTCATACTTTTTCATAAACACACCTCCTTATGGTCTATCGGCCTTTTCAGGCAAGGAGTAAATATTGGACATATCTACCCGTATTTTGAATTATATCAGTTATCATAGCTAATGTAAACAATAATGTACCCCTGAGAACATCTATCCTTTCTATTTGTTTTATATGAAAAAAATAGCGAAATCCCTTACTATTTCACTATTTCTTCACTAACTACTTCGGCTTTCCCATTCTCTAGTTTAGCCAAATAAACTTTCTTTGCACCTTGATCAAGTGCAGCTACATATTCAGCTGAGTTTGTTTTAGGAAACTGGATGCCATTTTCCTCCGTATACTCAACTGTTGATGTTTTATAAAAGTAAATATCATTGGAAGGCATACCGGCTAAAACATCTTGCACAAAGATATTTTTGATATAGGCCATACAATTTTCTACAGTTAAATCCTCATCTTCAAAGACTACATTGGTCCAAGCATAACCTAATACCGCATCATTATCTGCGGATATATCACCCTTACTTTCAGTGTTTGGATAAGAATACTTAAAGAACAATGAATTCTTTAGTTTATAATCTTCAGGCTCCTGCTTTATGTTTATCCCGATAATTCTAACCTCAGTAGGACGAATATTTACGAATTCCCTGCCAAAGATAACCTTGTTATTAGCGTCCACAAGCTCTAGGGTTCCACAATAGAACGAAGTTGTTTTGTTATAAATGGTTATATAATGAGTAAAATTCGCGTTATCAACAGCCTTTTCCAAATATACATTTACATCTTCTGCTGTGCCACTAGTCTTTTTTAAGTATTTCGTATAATCAATAATATAACTTTGAGCATTCGCAGGAATTCGTGGTTGTTGACCAAGATAAAACCATATGCCTGTTCCTAGTAAAACAAAAATCACTAACACAATAATCTGAGTTTGCCAATCTTTAAAAGTTGTCTTTTTTATTTCTTTCTTCTTCGCCATGCTATTTACTCATAAACTCTTCAATATCTTTTACTTCCTTGATGATATCTTTAGATAAGTTTACACAGCCCTCTTTAGTCATTAATACATTATCTTCAATCCTAATTCCAATCTTCTCTTCCTCAATATATAAACCCGGTTCTACGGTAAATACGTTACCTGGCTTAAGAACATATGTTGGATAAGCTACATCATGCGTTTGCATCCCTAACATATGGGAAACCCCATGATAATAGTAGTCCTTAACTGTTTTTCCATTCTTCAATAAACCTAGTTTTTCTAATTGCTCTTCATAATATTTTACTAAGTGTGCATTCAACTCTCTAAGAGTCATACCTGGTTTTGCATAATCAATAATCAGTTTATTACCTCCTAATACAACTTCATATACTTCCTTTTGTCTCGCCGTGAACTTCCCACTTGCTGGAAAAGTTCGGGTAATATCGGCATTGTAGTATTTATATGACGCGCCTAAATCTGTTAACACTAAGGAATTCTTTTCAATTTTCTGATTATTATCTCCATAGTGTAAGATAGTAGCATTTACTCCACTAGCAACAATTGATGCAAAAGAGTTTTTACAACCATTCTTCTTAACAACAAAATTGAAATGCGCTTCAACTTCTGCTTCGCTCATTCCTTCCTTAACATTACTAAGCATCGCCTTGATTCCATCATTAGTTACCGCGATGGCTTTTTTAAGCAGGTCAACTTCGCTTTCTTCCTTACAAATACGCATTTCAGTAAATTCCTTCATTAACTGCTCAACTTCGACTAATGGATAACACTTTTTCCACTCTGCAATCAGTTTCTCACTGCATGATAGTGGTTGATTCTTCTCCTGTTTATTGTAAACACCGTATAAGGTAACATCTGCATTGCTACTCATCAACATGTAGTTTGAAATCTTTGTCTCAATCTCATCAATATATTTTACGTCCTTAATATCAGAAATCGCTTTAGCTTCTTTTGGCAACATTTTTCCGCCAACCCACTTAGCCATCACCTCATCAAAACGTTCAATGAAAAGTACTTCTTCACTTCTTCCGTCATATTTTATCAGCATCAAAGTCATATTTTCACGATCGATTCCTGTCAAGTAGTAGAAATTCCTATCTACTTCAAAAGGCCATTTTTCGTCACCTACTTTGTATGGTGCTATACCTGAGCAAATAATAGCGACAGAGTAATTTGGTAGTTCATCTAATATTTCTTGTCTGCGCGTCTTATACATCATTGCATTCTCCTTTCAACATCTTCTAATGTTGTGATTTTTTCATTATCAATACAACCTTCAACACACTTAATTTTTTTCTTAGTTATAATTTGATATACTTCCGCATCATCAGTAGCATTTATTTTGTCATTCAGTGCTTTTCGATAACACTGCCTAATTTCTTTGGAATAAAAAGCTTGAGGGGTTTGGGCTCTTACTAGAGTATTTCTATCAATAGTATCTATAATATAATCATCTTCAACCATCTTAACTGTATCCTTAATAGGAATGGTTAATACTGCTGCAGATTCATTCGTTAATGCTTCGACTAATTGATGAATCTGTTTTTTCTTTATCCAAGGCCGAGCCCCGTCGTGAATTAGCACTATTTCTTCTTTTGCGGCCATTAAGCCATTGTTTACACTTTCCATCCGGTTGTTTCCGCCTAAAACTAAAACCATTTTACCTTGAATTTCCTTATCAATAAAATAGTTTAAGCCTTCTGCACTCAAAACGATAATTACTTGTTTACACCAAGTGTCATTAAGAAACGTCTCTACGGTCTGTTCAATTACTTTTTTTCCTGATAACAACTGATATAAAATTTTACTTGTGTCGCTATAAAATCTTTCACTTTTCCCAGCTGCAACTACTACTACACTATAATCCATATAACCCCCTACTAATATCATTAATTACACAAGATTGTAACATATATTCTTATAGCAAACACCATTTATTCCTATTTCATTTTAAAGAATTTGTTCAATCTACTAACTTCCTTGTTTATCAAGCCATTAATCTTATCATTATTATACTTTTCTTCTTCATGCCAAATCCTTGCAATCTCAAATTTATTAGTTCTGTTTTTATCTCGACTCGGCTCCACTCTGCCGATAAATTTATCTTTATAAAGTATTGGCATAACATAATAGCCATATTTTCTTTTCTTCTCAGGCACATATACTTCCCAAGTATATTCGAAATTAAAAAGCTCGTTAACTAATTGGCGATCCCAAATAAAATTATCTAGTGGTGCAATAAAACTTACTTTCTCTTTGAGTTTTAGGTTCTTACTTTCAAGCAAGCTTTGATAATTAGCATTTGATAGATAAAACTTGTGGTCAATTCCCTCAATTTCGATTTCCTTAATCAGTTTTCTAGTTAGTAATTCTTTGATATTCTCTTTTATTTCTTTCTTCTTTTCAAACTGCACTCCTAACCATCCTGAACCACTTCTAGTCCAATATAACCCTAGTGCATCCAATCTTCTAATCAAGTGCCACTGGTCCAGTTCTTTCTTGGTCACTTTATTTTCCGGTATTATTGCCAAAGGGATTAAGTTTTCAATAATGTCGTAATAAGGGATATTATGTTTTTTATAACTTATGCCTATTTCGCCCTTAGACCATAAATAGCGAAAAATCATGTTGGAATTACTTACCCCTCCCCATCTGTCTCTATCTGATCGCCCTAGGTCGATATCTTTACTACTTAAGGGTCCTCTTGCAATGATTTCTTCTTTTATACTATTCACATGCTTTAAAATCGCTTTGTTTCCATTTTTTTGAACCCAGTTATCGTACTGCCGCGCTAATTCCTCTCTTACATTTATAAATTTGTTCCAGTGCTTTGTTAAGTAAACCACCGCTTCTTTGTCAAAACCATCTATTAAGTAGCGATCTTCATATAACAATTCCCTTATAATTTCTGAATCAAGATTCCTAAAGCGTGTATTTAGTGCAATAACCATATTCGTCCCCACAATGTTTAGCGGATCACTTTGAATACAACCAACCTGTTCAAAATAGTTTAAAATGCCTACTTTCCCTTTCCCATAATAGTCCAGTTCGTTTAGACCATAATAAATAACCAAAAACTTGCGAATCTCGTCTTTAGAAAAAGTGTTAGTTGAAATTGTCATTGTTTTTCTCCCAATTTGCGATTTTTTCTTAAACATTTGTTTTAATAATGATACTATAGTGAAGGAGGAAATTCTATGAATTATGATAAGAAATATATTTTAGATTTTGTTAGAACGCTTTTAGAAATCCCAAGTCCTTCTGGGTATACTAGTAATGCAATTTCTTTCCTAACTGAAAGTGCTAATAAACTTGGTTATCAAACCGCTGTTTCTGCAAAGGGAAACCTGATTATTACACTTGATGGTGAAGATAACAATAAAGCCGTTGCAATGTGCGCACATGCTGATACCTTGGGGCTGATGGTACGTTCTATCAAAAGTGATGGACATCTAGCAATTACAAACATTGGTGGGCCAATTATGAGCACACTTGATGGGGAATACTGCACAGTTATTACTAGAGATGAACGCAAATTCACTGGCACAATCCTATCTACCTCTCCTGCAGCTCATGTTTACAAGGATTCTTCAACTGCCCAAAGAACTACAGAGACAATGGAGATTAGACTTGATGAAGTGGTGAAGAGCGCTGACGATGTTAGGGCTTTAGGAATTAATAACGGTGATTTTATTGCTATTGACACCAAAACTCGAATAACGTCTAGCGGTTTTATTAAATCGCGATTTTTGGATGATAAGTTATCTGTTGGTATTTTCTTTGGCATTTTGAAGTATCTTAGTGATAATAAGATTAAGCCAAATTTCAAAACCTATTTCCTAATTAGCACTTATGAAGAAGTCGGCCATGGCTTAAGCTGGATTCCTAGTGACATTAAAGAACTGGTTGCTGTTGATATGGGTTGTATTGGTCTTGATTTAGCATGTAGTGAATATGACGTTTCAATTTGTGCCAAAGATTCTAGTGGACCCTATGATTTTGAACTTACCAATCGCTTAATAAATTATGCGAAGAAAGATAAACTTTCTTACGCAGTTGATGTTTATCCCTTCTATGCTTCAGACGTTAGTGCTGCATTGATTGCTGGTAATGATACTAAGGGAGCCTTGATTGGCCCTGGGGTACACGCTTCTCATGGGATGGAAAGAACACATTATGAAGCTGTTTTGAACACACTGAAACTTGTAACTACATATTTGACACACAATAACGATTAAATAACTAAAAACAACTTCACGAATATGTGGAAGTTGTTTTTTTTATTACCCTTCATTAAATGTGCACTTTCCTAGAAAGCCTAACATCCATTGTAGTACTAAATTATGCAAAAAACCTTCTGCAATATTTCACAGAAGGCAATCTTGTTATTTTTTTGATTCTTTGCTAGTATCACTAACTAATTCTTTAGCAGCCGTTAGTAGACTTGCTACACCTTGCATTTCTGTTGGTACAACAATTTTAGTCGCTTGTCCATCAGCCATTTTTTCATATGTTTCTAGTGTTTTTAGAGACAAAAACTGCTTTGAAGGATTTGCTTCTTTTATCATTTCAATACCACGCGCTTCCGCTTGGTATTTACGTTCCGTCGCTTGGGCTGCACCCTCTGCTTCGGCAATCATTGCTTCTTTTCTCGCTGTCGCTCTTAGTAACATAGATTCCTTTTCACCTTCAGCGCTGAGGATAGCACTTCTTTTTTCACCTTCAGCTCTAAGAATAGATTCACGACGCTCACGTTCAGCACGCATTTGCTTTTCCATAGCTTCTTGAATATCTTTTGGAGGAACAATGTTCTTAACTTCAACCCTTGTTACTTTAATTCCCCAAGGATCAGTTGCTTCATCAAGTATAGCTCTCATTTTAGTATTAATAACATCGCGAGAGGTTAATGTTTCATCAAGTTCCAAATCACCAATAATATTACGTAATGTGGTTGCTGTTAGGTTTTCAATTGCAGTAATTGGCCCAACAACTCCATATGCATATAATTTTGGATCAGTAATCGCAAAATATACTACAGTATCTATTTGCATAGTAACGTTATCTTTAGTGATAACTGGTTGTGGAGCGAAATCTTTTACTATTTCCTTAAGAGTAACTCTAGTAGCAACTCTATCTACGATTGGTATTAACACATGTAAGCCAGTCGTCCATGTTGCATGATATGCACCTAAACGTTCTACTACAAAGGCTTCTGCTTGTGGCACAATCCTAACTAAATAGGCAAAGAACAAACCTATTACAACAATAATCATTGAAATTCCAATAATATATTCCATTTTCTTTCCTCCTATTAATCTGTTTTCTTAACGATTAATTTTGCCCCTTCAATTGCTACTATCTTAACTCTTTCATCAATATTTATGCCATGATTATTCGCATCTACCGCACTCCAACGAACACCATCAACTAAAACTTCTCCCCATTCATCAGTAGTAATAGCTTTAGTTACTTTAACACTTCTTCCTATTACTCTATCAGTATTAGTAGCGATGACATTTCCCCTAAGATATTTTTCAGCCATTGGTCTTAGGAATATTAATGTTAGTATTGATACTACTACAAAAGCAATTATTTGTATTGTTTCACTCACTCCTAGTAAAGCTAGTAGAAGAGATACAATAGCACCAATGGTAAACCAAATACTTGTCATAGTTCCTGTTGTCAATACTTCAACTACAAACGACACAACAATGATTACACCCCAAATTTGAATCATATTCTTCTCCTTTCTACATTTCTTTACCAAGATACACAATTAACATATTATCTTTTTCATCATATTCCGTAGTCATTTTGGCTCCATCTACATTTTTGCTCAACAAACTATTAATCTCTTCAATTATACTTTTACAACTTATTCTAGCATAGCCTTTTCCAATAGATATTTTGTGAAGTTGTTCCATTGGTACCAATTTCAAATCTACTTCTCTTTTAGAAACAGGCCTAATGGCTAATTTACACTCTTTTCTATCAAGACCAAGCATAACCCATCTTACATCATCAAAAAATGTAGCCGCACTACTATTTAGAGTAATGTTTGTTGGATACAATGTAGTAATCATATTAAAGACACTACCCTTTATCCATTCATACATGATTACACCGCCTTTCTTGATATAATTGTATTATTATTCTTATTTTTTTGCAATAGAAATCATCTATCATCTTCACTAAACCTTAAAAAACATGAAAACAGTTGTGAATTCATGTTTTTTACACCATTTTAATAATGCATACTTAAGTGCGCTGCTCTACATTTGATTCAATAGGCTAACTATGTTTTAGCCAGCCAAAGTCTCCTAAACAACTCTCAATATCATCTTCAAACGTTGTTAATTCAATACCAGCAACTTTAATCTTACTATTATCAAGACGATAATCTCTAAATCTGTCTGCATAACGTTCTGTATTGGCTAAAATATAAGTTTCAATATCCTCATCACTGAAACCAAGTTTTTTAGCAATTATCTTTGCTGATTCATAACTATTATTTTTGTTCTCACTACTGTAGTTATAAGTGCCACTAGTCAGGTTTAGAATCTCGGCAAAATTATTCGCTAATGTTTGAGCATATGTCATACCTCTGATTTCATTAACAGTAAAAGTTGTTGGTTGGCGATAGAAAATTGCACCCATAACGTTAGAAACAATATTTGGCGATACTCTTATTCCTGGTTTTGACATTCCAAACATCCAGGAAAATCGCAACGTAATGTAATCAGTTAAGTTGTTAATGATGAACTCTTCACATTCAATCTTGTGATTACCATAGGCGGTAACACTGCTTTGTTCATCTGTTTCCTTAAACGGCCCAGCTGTAGTTTTGCCATTGAATGTTTGTTCGGTGCTGATAAAAACTAATCTCGCATTTTTGCTTTTGCATGCTTTGGCAATCTCAATAGTGGATTCCACATTTATCCGATGAGTTAATTCTGGATAGTTTTCACAATCAGCCGTTTGAGCCATTGCTCCTGTATGAAAAACAGCATCATAGCTTTCTTTCTCAAAATATTCTTTAACAATTAATGGATTTGATAAATCTAAATCTTCTTTATCAATAGATATCCATTCAATTTGAGGGTTAGCTTCCTTAACCAACGAAGCAATAAACCCTTTCCCTCCGGTAACTATAACTTTCATCTATTTATCTCCACTTGCTCTAAATTCTTCTAAAATTGTGATACTTGAACTAGTTCCAATTCTTTCAGCGCCCGCTTCAATCATCGCTTTACAAGTTTCCCAATCTCGAATCCCACCAGCGGCCTTAACCTTAACTGCATCACCAACAACATGCTTCATTAATACCACATCTTCAATTGTAGCTCCACTTGGACCAAACCCTGTTGATGTTTTGATATAATCCGGTTTTACTTCTCTAGCTATTTCTGCGAGTTTTACTTTTTCTTCATCTATTAAATAGCAGTTTTCGAAAATTACTTTGACTAGAATATTTTTTTCCTTACATATTTTAGTAATCTGACTCATTTCGTTTTTAATATAGTCCCAATTACCCATTTTCAATTCACCAATGTTAATCACATAATCAATCTCATCAGCGCCATTTTTAATAGCATTCTTTGTTTCGAATACTTTTGTTTCAATCGTAGTTTGACCCAAAGGAAAGCCAATCGCGGCGCCTACATGAACATCAGTACCCTTAAGTAGTTCTTTACAAATTAATACCGGGGAAGAATTAATTGCTACCATAGCAGTATTTAGCGTTTTTGCTTCTTCACAGAGTTTTACGAAATCTTCTTTAGTTGCGGTTGCTTTTAAATAAGTATGATCAAAGTACTTACACAATTGTTGCTCGGTCAATTTAATAGACATATGTCCACCTCCAATGTAATTACATTATAATGTTCTATCTTTCTATTGTCAAGAAGATATTTATCCCTTATAATATATTTATAAGGAGATTGTTATGGAAATACAAAAAATTGTAAGTAAGTTTCACATCGATAAAAATATACCTGTTCCTCTATATTATCAGTTTAAGCAAACGCTTAAAGAGTTAATACAAAATGGAACGTTGTCTGTTGGTGAACAAATACCAACTGAAAATGAGTTTTGTGATGCCTTAGCAATTTCTAGACCGACTGTGCGTCAAGCGCTAAAGGAATTAATTAGTGAAGGTTTATTAACCAGAAGAAAACCACTGGGAACATTTGTATCACAACCTAAAATAGACAGTTACTTCTTTGAACAATTAGCTAGTTATGATGACGAAATGAAATTGCTTGGCTTAACTCCTTCAACTAAGGTTTTGGTAGTTAATAAAACACAAGCAAGTGGTGAAATAGCAAATAATCTTAAAATAAATGAAGCAGAGGACGTTTTATACTTGAAAAGGTTACGTTTTACAGATAATGAACCTATGGTAGTAGTTGAAACATATTTACCAAGCAAACTTTTCCCTAACTTGCTAGAAATAAATTTCAATGAAAATTCATTGTATGAAACCCTTGAGAATCAATATCAATGCCCTGTTCAATCTGTACACCGAACCATTGAAGCTACATTATCAGATGATGAAATAGCAAAACTTTTAGAAATAACTAGAGGAAGTGCTATTTGTTTGACTACTACCGTTGCCTATAATAGCAACGATGTACCCATCGAATTTAGCATAGCCAAATATCGAGGTGACAGAAACAAATTTAGTTTGAATTTAGTGAAAAAATAGTTGTATTGCATTATTCTACAATTACAACTAGTATGCTATACTCTTTGAAATGAAGGATTTTTCCTTTGGGAAATAGAAGTATTCGTCAGAAAATTAGCGCCAATGGATTTAGAATGGGAAGTGTTGCTTTATTGCTACCACTGAGATTATAAGAGTTGATGGTATTTGTGAGCGTGTCATAGGCGCAGTTTCGCAAAATCGAAGTGTATTCAATACAAAAACTTATGAAATTACTAGCCATGAATTTTGGGGATTAAAACCGGCTATCCTGCAATGGATGCAGAACAATAAAGAGAAAAAGGAGAACGAAGATGAGAATTGACAGCGTTGTTTGGCAAAAAAGTAAGATTAAAAGTATATCGGGCTTTTTAAGTGATGAGGGGGATTTTTTGATTTTTACAAAATATCGCGATGGTTATGAAGACCACGGGAAGGTTCTTTATACCAAAGCAGAACTGAAAACCGCTCGTATGTTTGACAAGATTATCGGAAAAGTGAAACCTGAGGAAGAAATGTTTCGTGTTAACAAAAACGATATGACTGATCTTAGCATCACGAAAATGGACCCAGTAAGAGTTGGTGGCCAAACTTATTATTCAGTATATGCTACATTTAAGGCAAATGGTCAAGGTTATGATATAACCCATACTCCAAAATCAATGGAAGAAACAGATCAATTAGATACAATATTCACAAAATAACTAAGGGAAACTCGCAACAAATTTCGTTTGTGAGTTTTTTTATTCCGTAACACAAATGAAAAAGTTCTACAGTTATCGTGCAGAACTTTCATTTTATTAGATTCTTTTCTTTATAATTTATAGCGCAGAAATTATGAATTTCAGAATAAATAGAATTGTAGAAACCCATAATACTCCATTAATGTCTTTGCTTTTTCCTGATACAAGTTTAATAATAGTATAGAAAATGAAACCTACAGCAATACCATCTGAAATGCTATACGCTAGAGCGATAAATACTGCTGAGAAGAACGCAGGTACTGCTTCTTCAAAGTCTGCCCACTTAATATCCAAGAAGGAACCTGCCATAAGAACACCAACTACTACTAAAGCTGGTGCAGTAGCATATGAAGGTATTAGGGCAATTACTGGTGAAAATACAATGCTTAATAAGAACATAGCCGCAACGGTAACAGCCGTTAAGCCAGTACGTCCACCTGCTTCAATTCCTGATGAACTTTCAATATAAGTAGTAACATTAGAAGTTCCTAATAGAGCTCCAATAGAAGTTGCGATTGAATCAGCGAATAGTGCCTTATCCATTTTTGATGAAAAACCACTTCCACTTTCAAGAGCGACTTCATCTTCAGCTGAGAAGATACCTGTTCTTCTGCCTGTTCCAATGAAGGTACCAATTGTATCAAAAGTATCACTTAAACTAAACGCAAAGATACTTGTTAACACCACTGGAAGTCTTTTCATATCTCCAAATAAAGTTGGTAAACCTTCAGTTACTGCTTTACCAATGACATTTCCAAACTGAGCAAAAGTTGTGCCGTAATCTTGATTCAACCCAGCCAAACTTAAGTCTACTTGACCAGTTAGTAATGCTAAAGCAAAAGTAGAAACAATTCCAATTAAAATTGCACCCTTAACTTTTCTAACCATTAAAACAACAGTTAATACTAAGCCAAAGATGAATAGTAATATCCCAGGGTTGTTAAAAGCAGCGAAGCCTGGAGTATACGCAGGATAATCTGCAGGTCCACCAATATTGATTAGTGCCCCAACGTTTAATAATCCAATATAGGCAATAAAAATACCAATTCCCCCACCAATTGCATTTTGTAATGATAATGGAATGGATTTTACAATCAACTTCCTTACTTTCGTGACTGTAATCAGAATATTAACAACTCCGCAAATAAATACCATTGCTAGCGCTTCATATGGTGTAAATCCATAAGCAAATACAATCGTAAATACAAAGAATGCGTTTAATCCCATACCTGGTGCTAAAGCATAAGGTACATTAGCAAATAATCCCATGATTAGAGTGCCAATTGCCGAAGCAATAACCGTTGCCATAAACACAGCACCCCACTCTAATCCTGCAGCACTAAGCATATTTGGATTAACAATAAGGATGTACGACATTGTAAAGAAAGTTGTAATACCAGCCGCTATTTCGATTCCCACAGTAGTATTGTTTTCTTTAAGTTTAAAAAACTTACTCATTAAAATTCCTCCTTTTTCTTATATTAACCTAACCAAATAAAAAAGTTGGATGAAACCAACTAAACACTCATCGTTTATTTGTTTCGCCACGTAGTCAAACATTTACGGTGTTTGGTAGATACTGCCCAACCATATTATGGGCATTATATCGGTTAAATAAATACGCTATTAAGTATAGGGAAATAATATTTTTTTGTCAAATGGCCCTTTTGGGTGATTGTGTTGTTTTATTGACAAAAAATAGTCTTTAACGAACTTTGATTGCTCAATACCTTCTATATACTAATAATCAATCTTAAAAGTGTTTTCTTCAACGTAAAAACCGCTTGATTCTGTGACTGCTAGTTTTTGACCAATCAAAAAACCAATCGTTTCACCATCTTTCAATACCACATCATTATTTAGGATATACGATATAATACCATACATAAGTTCGAAAACCTCTTTACCACTATGTTTGCTGTTCAAAACTTCGATATTCTTTCTCCCTAGTATACCCATCCCAATAGTATAACCGCCAAATGTTTTTCCCTCGTCTACAGAGTATATTCCAATATAAACAAGATTCATTAATGGGAAACTTTTAGTATCAATTATGTGTTTCTGTGCCATTTTTATGTAAGTCTCTGGTGAAAAAACGGTTCCAATAGTATTAATCCCAACTGCACCTCTTTGTTTTAAGCAACTTGCACAAGATTTTACATATGTTACTGCAGACTTTAGTAATGAGCTTTTTTTTGGATATGCAGCCACCGAAATAAAGGACTTATGGTTTTCTGCAATTTTCACAGCATCATCCCAACTAAAACTAGTTCTCGCAGCATTTACTGCTTCTCCATCTGGAACTGGGAATGAAAAAAAACTTAACGCGATGGCAGTTCCTTCTATTTCTAACTCAATAGTCTTATCGGCCCAAACCTCATTACCATCACTATCGAGACCTATGACAATGCCATCATCTTTTCTGACTATTTTTTCTTCGTCAATTTCTATATCCCAGTCTTCACGCAAATCATTCAAGAATTTATCAATATTTACTGCTACACAATCCATCAAAATAAAACTGACAAACATACCACAAACATCATCTTCGAATTCGTCCACTGTTTTTTATCCTTTGTTAATATAGTATACATAATGTTCATACTGCTCTTTCATCTTTTTTTAACATGTTATTTATTTTTTTTGCCAAAGTCAAAAATGCTGGCAATTAATCCTGTGAAACTAAGAAATATCAAAAACCAAGGAATATAGTTTACATTTAATCTTTCCGCAACAATTAGTGCATCCGTTTCATCGTATATTATGCCTAGATTCCACATATATATCATTGACAACACTAATAGCGCTCCAAACAAAACAACATATTTTTTGTTCATTTTAGCCCCTTTCTACTAGTAGAATTATTGTGCTAGACAACCTAAAGTACTCCAAATTCCATTGATTTCTCTTTTTTTCATTATACATTAACTCGTAAAAATTAACTATTACTTTGGGACAATTAGTCACTATATTCGGAGAAATAAAAAAAATATTAACTTTTTTTACTAAGTATATTGCATTACTGAATAGTTAGTGCTAATATATACGCAAGGAGGACATAAATATGAACTTTTCAATCAAAAATTTCGAAATGGAAGCATGCATCGCTAAGTATCTGGAGCCAAGTGACATGAAAAGATTACAAGAGGGCATTGAGCAAAACACTTCATCATTTGATCGCTCAATGAGTAAAATCGTCCACTGGGCACAAAACATTGCTCAATTCATCCATAGATAATTCTTGAGGTAGAACCTTTTATTTTTTCGCTAACTATATTGTATTAAATGATAGCAAGTGATAACATATAGAGAAGGAGGAATCCAAATGAATGCACAATTTAAAAAAGGAGCTTTAGAGTTATGCGTTTTATCTCAACTGGTTGGTGGTGATTGCTATGGTTATGAGTTAACTGAGGCAATTTCCACAGAAATGTCAGTTGCGGCTGGTACGTTGTATTTAATACTAAAAAGACTAAAAGATGATAAATTAGTGGACACCTATTTAGTGGAATCATCAGGTGGCCCAGCTAGAAAATATTACCATCTTACACAAAAAGGGCTTGATTATCAAGATGAACAAAAAGAAGAATGGTTATCTTTCGTAGAGAAAGTGGAAAGGCTAATAAAATGACGAAGGAACAATATATTAATGGTTTGAAGAAAGGGTTAAAGAAATACCCAACCAACTTCCAAAATGATATCCTTGAAGCTTTTGAAGAACATTTTCAAAGTGGTCTAGAGGCTGGACACAGTGAAGAGGAAGTAATGAAATCACTGGGAACTATTGAGGAAGTTTTGCAGAATATCAAAGAAATGGATGATACTCCTGTTACCCTTGTAGATTTGAAGCCTCATCATGAAGAATACGGAGATACTGACGATGATGAAGATGACGATGATTCTTATAGGAGGAAGTACAGAAATAAAAGACCTTCATTTCACTTTGAGTTTGATGATGATGAAATCTCAGATTCGATAGGGAAAGCAATGGAAAGTTTAGTTAAGTCAGAGATTGTTAGGGAGTTAAAGGAGAGCTTTAAAGATTTGAAGAATTTGAAGCCTCGCAAACCACCAAGACCACCTAGACACTTTGAATTTACTACTCATGAAGATGATGACGAAGAAGCGATTCAAGGACCTACTTCTTTTGAAGGATTTACTAACATCGAAGTTAATGCTGCTAATACTTCTTGTGATATAGAGGTGTATCCTGCTGATAATGCCGATTTCATCTTCAAACAAGGAAAAGGAATCTTCACATCTGCAGCACCAAAGTTAGTTACAAGCGCTGATGGTGACACCTTTAGATTTGTTGTCGTTTCCCAAGGAGGCGTTAATATTATGTCACAGAGTTCAAAATTAACACTATTAATTCCAACTGATGTTACTAAGTTAGCCTTAAACGTAACTTCTGGTGACATTGACATTACCGGTACAACACTAGATTACTTAAGTGTCGTAAATACTTCTGGTGATATTTCACTTAAAAGTCTTAGCTCTCCTTATGTGAAAGTTAAGTCAGTCAGTGGAGATATTGATGTTATTGCCCTAAGTGGTGAAGAAATCACAATCAAGACTACAAGTGGTGATGTTGACGTTAATGATATTAAAGCCGAAAACTTAGAATTATATTCAGTGAGTGGTGATGTTTCTTCTAGAAATTTAGTAAGTGATGATTTTGCTTGCTCGTCTACTTCAGGCGATGTTGAAGTTGAAGGGGTTCTTAGAAATAGTAATATTTCAAGTGTTAGTGGTGATGTTGATGCTGTTATTGAGGATGAAATTGCTTATTGCGAAATAGGTACAACTAGTGGTGATGTTGATTTAGATGTTAAGGATCAAGAAGATATCTGCATCTATGTAAAAACCATGTCTGGAGACATAAGAAACCGCACTGGACTAGTATCAACTAAAGAATCCAAGCATTCAGCCAGAATTGGAGAAGGATCAAATCAAATTGAGATTAAGACTCTTTCTGGAGATGTAGTAATTAGATAAACAGTAAAACTAAAACAAGTGCAAAGTCAATTAGCCAACTTGATTTGTGCTTGTTTTATTAGGAATGGAGGATAGAAATGGAAAAGAAACCTTACAGTTTGTTTGAAAATCTTAGATATTATTTTTCGGAGATTAACAAATATGGGAAAAGAACGTATGTGTTGCTAAGTTTGGCAGTAATTACAACTACACTTTTAGCAGTAATTGCTGTTGTTATTCCCTCATATATTATTAGTTTGTTAGAAAACGCTACTCAACTTGATCTAGTTTATAAGATCGTTTTTGCGATTATGTGTTTTCAAGCAATAATAACTTTCATCAATATTTACAATGGAGGAATGTCCTTTCTTGATCGGGTTGGCTTAAGAATTCAACATTTTATGGTACAAATTTATATCAAATTAACAAAAATGGACTATACCTATGTTGAAGACCCTAACAAAAAACTCATCTATCAAAATGCCCTAAAGAACGCTCTGGAAACAGATCATTCTGGCGCTGAAAGTATGATTCTCAGCATTACGATTTTTCTAGCTGCGCTTATTCAACTGCTTTGTTTTGGCATTACTATTTCACTATTATCAGGCTGGATTTTTCTAGCCGTTTTGTTCACTAGTTTTCTTAGTGCTATTGGTATAAAGTACATCCGTGATTATCGCTTGAAACATAAACTATATTGGAGCGAGTTGCAAATGAAAACGAACTATTTAGTGAAGTGTTCAGTCGAAATTACTAATGGAAAAGATATTCGTTTGTATAAGATGCAGGATTGGTTTTATCAGCAAATGAAAAATACTAATAATACTTATTTAAATGAACTTAAGAAAATAAGAGTTATTGAGTTTGTAGTAAATGTAATTGAAAGAATATTAATTTTCTTTAGAGACTATTTTGTATATATCTTCTTAATCAAAGCTACTATTGATGGCATGAATGTTGCCCAGTTTACCTTATATTTCTCTATTATGAGTTTATTTGCTACTTTGACGAAGCAAACCGTTGATGAAGCGGGAAAAATAATTCAAGCACATCAAGAGATTAATGATTTGCGTAAATTCTATGACATTGAAGATATCAATGTAGGTGATGAGGTACTATTGGATGATAGCCAATTAGAAGTAGAGTTCGAAAATGTCAGCTATCGATATCTTGGCGCAAGCAAAGATACCATCACTGATTTATCATTTACGCTAAAAGCGCAGGAAAAACTGGCTTTAGTTGGAGTTAATGGCGCAGGAAAAACAACGATAGTTAAGTTGATGTGTGGACTACTCAAACCAACTAAAGGAAGAATCTTAGTTAATGGTGCCGATTTAGCAAGTATTGATCAGGAATACTACTATTCATTAGTGGCTCCAGTTTTCCAAGACTCAAGGGTGCTAGCTTTGCCTCTTAAGGACAATGTTTGCTTAAATAACAATATTGATGAAGAAAAACTAGTGACATCACTTAAAAAAGCTGGTGTTTACGATAAAATATCCTCTTTGGAACATGGCCTTGATCAACAAATGACAAAAGCTATCTATGACGAAGGAATTGAGTTATCTGGGGGAGAAACACAGAAAGTAATGTTAGCACGCGCATTATACAAAGGGGCTAAATTGCTTATTCTAGACGAACCTACTGCAGCCCTTGATGCCTTAGCTGAAAGCGAACTATATGAAAAGTATGCTGAACTAATCATGAACAAGACGTCATTGTTTATTTCTCATCGCTTATCTTCTACTCGCTTTTGTGATCGTATTATTCTATTAGAACATGGCAAAATAATCGAAATCGGAAATCATAATGAACTATTAAAGTTAGATGGCAAATATGCCCATATGTTTGAAGTGCAAAGTCAGTATTATAAGGAGGAGTACGCATGAAAGATTCTCTAGTAACTAACTACATAAAAGCATTTTCATTAATGAATAGAGTATCTAGACTCATAATTCCAAGTGCTATTCTCTCTAGTTTCTTTACTGCGATTATTCCCTATATCAGTTTATTCTTTAGCGCTAGAATCATTGATGGTTTACTTTCAAAAACCAGTTATGACATTTTGCTTAATGAAGTATTACTGCTTATCGGTATTACATTAGGCTGTGGAATTCTAGCAGATGCTTTTACTAAACTACGCATGTTTTTAGCGGATAAAGCACATTATCTTTTAGGTTTGGATATTGCACGCAAATCACTTTATTTAGATTTTGAGAGCTTTGAGGATCCAAAGACTCAACAAATGCGCAAAAAAGCGGAGGCAGGCTCTAATTTCAATGGCGGTATCGCAGGAATGATTGAAAGTATTTCATCAGGTATTATTAAAGGTTTATTCACTATTATCTTTTCAATTGGTGGAATTAGTTCACTAGTATTATCTAAAACATCCCAGCAAAGTGAACTTGCTACATTTACCAATTCTAGTTGGTTTTTAGTAACATTGATAGTTTTAATTGCTATCCCAATTATTGTTGGAATGTCTTTTACCTCCAAATCTGCCAAAGTTCAGCAAACAATCTTTGACGAGATTGTATTCATAAATCGTACCGGAGATTATTTTGATCGCGAACTGAGTGATTATGAAAATGGAAAGTTGTTTAGAATGTATCAGATGCAAGATTTCTTAATCAATATCACTAAAGGATACGTAGAAAAAAGTTTGGACTTAATGAGAAGGATTTATAAGGCTATTTACTCCTATGTTGGAATTTCCCAAATTGTTAGTATCCTAGCAACAGCCCTCCTATATTGTTTAGTTATTTCAAAAGCTTATGTAGGAGCAATTACCATTGGTAGCATTCTTATGTATGTTGGCTATTTACAAAAAATGCTAGATTCTTTATCAAGCAGTGTGAATCAATTTGTTTCTGCAAATATTGTTGTTGATTACCTTAAACACTACTATGACTATCTAGCTATCGAATCATCAGATACTGGTGATAAAATGACGATTAGCGATGATTTTGAGATAGTGTTTGAGAATGTAAGCTTCAAATATCCTAATAGTGACAATTATTCACTTAAAAATATCAATTGCACTATCAGAAAAAGCGAGAAACTGGCTATAGTTGGTCAAAATGGCACCGGTAAAACTACTTTTATCAAATTGTTATGTAATTTGTATAAGCCAACTGAGGGAAGAATCTTACTTAACGGTGTTGATATTAACACTATTGATAAACAAAATTATGCTGATCTAATCTCTGTAGTATTCCAAGATTTCAATTTATTTGCGACTAGTCTGGCTCAAAATGTAGCAACAGATACCATCGTCGATTATGACAGGCTTCATACCTCACTAGAAATAGTTGGGATAAGCGAAAGAGTTGCTAAAATGGATAACAAGGAGGAAACCATGCTGACTCGTTATCTTGATGATAGTGGTATTGAATTATCTGGTGGTGAAGCACAGAAGATTGCCATTGCCAGAGCCTGGTATAAAGATTCACCATTAATTATCTTAGATGAACCTACTGCCGCTTTAGATCCTCTCTCTGAATTCGAAATCTACAACAATTTCAATGACATTGTTAAGGACAAAAGTGCTATCTATATCTCTCATCGAATGAGCAGTTGTCGGTTCTGTGAAAGAATACTCGTTTTTGATGCTGGAACTATAGTTCAAGAAGGAAACCATGACTTTCTTATGAAAGATAAGGAAGGAATTTACTTCCGATTATTCAATGCACAAGCACAATATTATATTGATGAGAATACTGAAATGATACTTAATTAAGGGCAAAGGCCCTTTTTTATTACTCATATATCACATGCTATGAAAAACAAATTATAAGCGTGCAGCCAACAAACCGTGTGTTAGCAAAAAAACTGTGCATAAGTGGGAATTTCGAAGTTTTCCTCAAAAGGAATTGTTATTATTGTTGTAGCCTTAGCGATGTTACTTCCAGCAACGCAAAAACACTCCATTTCACACAATAGGAGTTGCTTTTCTTTTTATACTCTTCAAAGGTGGGAAAAAGTAAATATGTTTAAACAATAGAAACAGTTAGGCGTTAGTTATTGCTTAATTGTTTTTTGTTGTAATCGATCCTGGTTCCACTTTTCTTAGTAAAACCAATGCTGCAATTAACATGGGCAATGAAGTAAACAGTGTGTAAATAATGAGTCCTATGATGTCTACCTCAGTTTGTGGTGCAGGGTTTTGCAACAGCAAATCAAAAGAAACAATTGCATCAAATATTTGAGTAGAAAGATTCAGCAACCCATGTAGAAGGATTGGTATCCAAAGATTTCTTGTTCGCAAGAAAACTACAGCAAAAAACAATCCGGTTGCTGTTGCGTCTACTACTTGAGACAGGGTCGACAAAACAGGGGCACCAGCAAAAACGTTAACAAGATGAAAAAAACCAAAAATAGCTGAGGAAATAACACAAGCAAAAATCATCCCTTGTTTCGAATCTTGATTTTTTTTGAGCAATAGTTTCAAAACAAGCCCCCTGTACAACACTTCCTCAAATAGTCCCGTTCCAATAAATGGATGTAGCACAATTATTATAAGCGTTGGAATATCAGGTGTAATAAAGCCATTTTTGGGAATTTGCATAAAACTAATCAAAAAAGAAATGATTATATATGCGAATCCAAACCAGGAAATAAGTAGTCCTTTTCAGATTCCATGGAATCTGAAATCATTGTCATCGAACACTTCCAATTTTCGCATAAGCCATATGGCTATAATTGCTAATATCAATTGCCCTATAGTAAAAAATACCAATTTTAATGGAAGTGTCAGCCCTAATAATATGACGCCCAAAATCGTCACGACTAAAGTAAAAATTATGCTCAACAACAAAACGGATAAAACTGTTTTGGAATGTACAAAATTACTTACTCTTTCCCACATAAATTGTCCCCCTAAATGTAAAACTTTGATGAAAGATAATCAAAAAACAGTAGACTTCTATCATGTGTATTTATAATTACTTATCATTATACAACAAAGGAAATACCGTGTAAAATCGATGCTTTGGAGGAAAAAATGTAGTTTTATCTTAAATCATCCGAAAAAACAAGCTATGAAAATTACCAGCATGTGTTTTTGAATGCACTTGACACAACAGACAATAGTGAATATACTGTATATAGGTGTTAATATTTAGGGGTGATAACTTGAAAATAATTGTATCAAATAGGTTGAGTGTGCCGATTTATGAGCAAATCAAATCGCAAGTTAAGGAGGCTATTTTCTCGGGTGAACTTGTTGAAGATGATGTTTTACCATCAATCAGACAGCTTGCAAAGGATTTGAAAATAAGTGTGATTACAACGACTCGTGCATATAACGATTTAGCAGAAGAAGGTTTTGTTGTTAACGTACAGGGTAAAGGCTGTTATGTTCTACCACAAAACGAAGAGATGGCGCGAGAAAATGCGCTTAGAAAAATTGAAAATAGTTTGCTAGAAGCAATAACCGCTGCCAGAATTGGAGGGCTTTCAAAGCAAGAAACAACAGAGGTTTTCGACATTCTGTGCAAGGAGGAAAACTATGAGTAACATTGTAGAAGTCAATAATTTAGTAAAAAAATACGATACTTTCTCTTTGAAGGGCGTTTCCTTCAATGTTCCTGCTGGACTAATCATGGGTTTTATTGGGCAAAATGGTGCCGGAAAAACAACAACTATTAAATCAATCCTAAATATAGTAAAGCCAGATACTGGAACAATAAATTTGTTTGGGCTGGATAACAAAACGAATACCACGCAGATTAATGAGCAGATTGGTGTTGTAATGGATGTTCCATTTTTTGTCGATGACTGGAATATGAATGACGTTGAAAATGCAATTTCATCGTTTTATGCAAATTGGGATCATCAAAAATATGCTGAACTCCTACAAGGGTTCAATATTGAGAAGAAGAAAAAAGTGAATGAGTTATCTCGTGGTATGAAAGTAAAACTAATGATATCTGTTGCACTATCACACAACGCGAAGTTGTTAATACTTGATGAACCAACAAGCGGTCTTGACCCAGTAGCACGGGATGAACTATGTGATTTGCTTAGCGATTTCGTATCAGATGAAACCAACAGTGTATTATTCTCTACCCATATTACCTCTGATTTAGAGAAGATAGCTGATTACATCACGTTCATTTTTGACGGCCAGATTGTTTTCACGGGACCCAAAGACGATTTTCTTGAAAAGTATTTGTTAATCAAAGGGGGCGTTAACGAAATAACTGCTGAGCAAAAAAAGTTGACTATAGGCTATAGAGAACATCCCACTGGATTTGAGGGAATGATTGAAGCAAGGCACGCCAACAAACTACCAAAAACTTTACTATTCGAACAGCCATCACTTGAAGAGATCATCGTTTTTATGAACAAAGGAGGAAAGCATAATGAGTAAATTTCTGTCATTTGTAAAACTAGATTTTATTACAGTGAAACCGTATCTCAGTTATAAAAACATGTTAATATTTCTAGTTGTAGTAGTGGCTTTATCAAGTGGTGACACTGGTGGTGCTGTTATTATAGGCATTATAATGGCTTTTTCTCTGATGTATTCTAGTTATCCCTTTGCGGTAGGAGAAAAAAACGCAATAGATCAACTTTATTTTACACTACCACTAGATAAGCATTCCGTTGTACTTGGAAGATACGGTTTTGTGTTATCGCTTGATGTCCTAAGTGGTATTCTAGCAATTATATTTATCTTCATATCACAAACTGTACTTCAAAAACCGTTCAGTGTGCCTGCAACACTGTTAACCACACTCGCTCTGTTTGTTATCTACACCTTTTTCCAAGCAATACAACTTCCAATTTATTTTAAACTCGGTTATACAAAGGCCAAATTTCTTGCTTATATGCCGATAGCTATTTTCCCAGTTGTATCGATTGCAGTTGGTTCGCGCTTTTCAGGCGTTAATTGGATGGCTTCTGTGTACAATGTTCTCATCTGGATATCTAACAACCAAATCATCGCAATAGTAATAGCGACTATTACCTGGGCAACTATTATGTTAATCTCTTATTGTGTTTCACTTAGTTTCTACAAAAAAAGAGAGTTCTAGTAAAAATTACAGTCACTTCCAATATAGAAAGCACTAAAGGTTTTAAGCAGTTTAATTAACTTCAAAGAAGATAATTCGTATGCGAACCAATAAGATATAAAAACGACTAAAACATTAAATAATCAAAGGAAGTAGTCGAAGTTGACTACTTTTTTTTTGTAATGACATTTGTTACCTTTTGAGTTCGCGTTTTACTTATCGAGATATCGAAGCATTAAACAAACAAAAAGAGAAGGTTCAAAACTCTCGCATTCATCATCTATATAGAAGATGTTACAAAAAACTCAACCAGAGATATAATCGTAAATCAATTACTCTAGATGAGTCTAACAAACTTATTTGCGATATTATTTCTCTCAAAAAAAACGCACTAAGCAGTAATATCTCAGCAAATGGCCTTAAAGACTTGTTGAGTGATATTTAGTTCGCAATAAACACTTTTTTAGTTTGCTTACTTGTACACTCTCATGAATACACCATCATCCAACTTGTAGACAACATAAAACAAATGTTCCTTAACATCGTAGTAGGTGTACGGTTCCATGTGATACGTGTAGGCTAAATTCTCCGTATATTTTCCATGTTCACTTCCATCGTCGTATCCCTCTGGATCTAAGCCATAATTACAATAACCATCATAATCACATATAAGCGCCTTTAAGTATCTCATCTCCTCAAGCCCTTCTACTTTTGTCACCGGTTTATATCTTTCTAATAACACAAAATAATTATCGTATATCACGATATAGTATTCTTCCCATTTCAACCAATCCCTATCTCTCAAATTACCCCAACTACCTCTACCAGATGCATAGGCTAAATCACTTAAATCAAACAATTCTAATCCAAGGTAGTTTTTTGCCCCTGCATCTAAATACGTCAACTGAGGTTCTCCCTCAAAAAAACTAATTGGTCAATGTCTTTGTAGGATATTTCTGTTGTTCCCACTTGAACATGCTCTCCACTATCATATGTCCAGCCAATTTCTTGATTTTCATTTGTATGTCTAGAATCTGGAACATATACGAAATAGTCAATAGTTACAGATTCCTCCGAGAATTCCAAATGCATGTTTGGAACAAATGATACATTACGATATCTGAACACCACAAAATCGTTCGTTCTTAGTTTCTCTTCATCAGTTAGTTCATATTCATATAGTTTTACTGGTTTATTTGAAATGTAGTTACCAATAGCGAAATATCCAATGATTACTATTATTGCAAATATGATTACTTTATTCCTATTACTTTTTTTCATATTTAGTTCTCCTATTCCTCTTGAGGATGAACATTAGTTTGTTCTTGATATAGTCTCGAAGTCGGGGGTTTAAAGAATTGTTCTACTATGAGCCCTCCAATTGTTGTTGCCTCATTTTAGATATCCACCTTTAACAATGAAATCATTCTTATATTTGGATTTAGAAATTCTTTCTAAGAATCTTTCAAACATATAATTTCGATATACAAGTTCAACATCAAGGTTGTGTTCTTTAGATTTTTTTCTAATTAAATGATTCAGTTTATCTGCATTTATCATAAAAATACCTCCATATAATTTCTAATTAGTTTATCTACTTTGAATGTTTTCGCATATCTCATCAGTATGTTCAAATTCTTTTGAGAGCTATTTAAGTAATTCCTAAATGCATCATTGATAATTCTTGAATCAATCCTACTTCTTTTTTGAAGAACATCACACAACGTTCTCTCTCTATTTGTTACTGCAATAGAATTTCCAAACGGACTAATAATCTGTTCAATCCCTAAACCATATCTTTTTTTATTGACGCGAACTACATTAATACCTTTTTCCTTAACCAAGTATTGATAGTTATACTCCCTAGGTACTGTGCCCGTCATTTTGGAAGGTGTAACATCAGTCATATTATGAAGAGACAAGGCTGTCTCATGAGAAAATATGAGTTTTTTATATTTGAGTTGCATTTCATAATATGGGTCATCCATCGAAATTGGTAACGAGTAAAGCCCTCTTTGAATACGCTTCACCAACTCCTTATTAACCATATTTTGAATTTGGGTGCTTGAAAGACCTAAATTTTTTAAATCCTTAGTTCGAACAATTGAGTTTTCTCTCAAATAATTAATTACTTTTTCTTCATATTGATTCATCATTCTCACCACAATTCTTTTATGTTCCAATTATAACGCAAAAGGAACATATTAGAACATTTATTTTTATACATTCATAACATGTCATAATTGAATCATGCAGTTAAAATTACAGTAAGGATTTTCATAA
>JGI994J12354_10000284_pt1 | contig 49924 bp, 43 predicted proteins | sample IntmicLarv3ML3BL_FD_12354 | JGI IMG/M metagenome (IMG submission 12354) | reverse complement strand
GATCTACTACACCCTGGACTCAGACACGGAACTGGAATACCTCGGTTCGCGTGTGATGTTGAAATCATTGTCGGGAGATGCAACGTCGACCGTCACAATGAGGTTCGATGCCGATGGAACCGGAATGGGAGTCAAATCCTGGTCACCCGATCAGACGGTGACCGTCTCCGGCGATGTCAGTATTGCAATGACAATGGGATACTACATCACATTCTCAAGTCTTGGTAACGGAGATGTCACAGGCAGCATGGGTTCACCGGCACTCGTCGGTCGGGCCGATACGTTAACACTGACGGCGTCCAACCCCGCAGCCGGATACATGTTCAGCACATGGGGTGCCCGCGGAAACGATCTGGTGATAACCATCGACGGATCAACGCTTTCAGCTGCAGAGACCATCACAGGAACGTTTACCCAGGTACTGTCATTCACTACGAATCCTGTCGGCGGCGACAAGTTCTACAATGACACGAGCACGCTGACGGTTGTGGTTAACAACCTCTCAGGTGAGATGATAATACTCACATGGTACAGAAGCTACGGCGGAGTCGATGAGGTCATCGGTACCGGCAGCTCCATCACCATCCCGTCGACCGATGTGGGCAACGGATGGACATATTGGTGTGTCGCTACGACAGCCGACGGCGTAATAGGTGCGTTGAACTCCAGCGTGGTGACGGTTACGATGTATTACGAACTGACGGTATCACAGGATATTGTCGGCGGAAGGATCTACTACACCCTGGACTCAGACACGGAACTGGAATACCTCGGTTCGCGTGTGATGTTGAAATCATTGTCGGGAGATGCAACGTCGACCGTCACAATGAGGTTTGACGGTGCTGCAGTGGGCATGGGAGTCAAATCCTGGTCACCCGATCAGACGGTGACCGTCTCCGGCGATGTCAGCATTGCAATGACAATGGGATACTACATCACATTCGGCGATGATGGCAACGGTGAAGTCGCCAGCAACATGGGCGCATCACCGGCACTTGTCGGTCTGGCCGATACTTTGATCCTCACGGCGACCAACCCTGCGGCAGGATACATATTCAGCACATGGTCTGGTCTATCCGGTACGTACGGAACATCCACTCCGATAAGTATCCCTGGATCATCGTTCACAGGTCCAGATACGATCACAGGAACGTTTACCCAGGTCCTTACGATCGGAGGCGACCTTGATGTGACCGTGAAATCTGTACACATGGGCGATGTACAGACACTGATGTTCACAGTGAACAATCCTTCAGGTCTGACAATATCATACCAGTGGTATGAGCGCGTGAAAGATGTCGGAGAATGGAAACCCATCGGCGACGGTACCAACACACTCGTGGTATCCACTCAGAATGCAGGTGCGATCATGCAGTATATGTGTATCGTATCCGCAGATGACGTAGGATCACTGCCGTCAAGCATTGCGACGATTGCGATGTACTACCAGCTGACAATATCATCAGATGTTGCCGCAGGACAGATCCAGTATCAGTTCGCAGGCGGAGAATGGACACCATATTCCGGCCCGATACTCCTCATGAACGCACCCGGAAGCACTGCTGTGACGCATATCGCAGTAAGAATCACAGGATTGCCGACAGGCATGGGTGTGGCATTGTGGTCTACAGGACTGTACACCTCGGATTCACAGATATTCGATGTCGTTTACGTATCTTCTGATGTCGATATCCTTGCAAAACTTGGATATGCCGTGGAAATCACCGTAGGAGAAAACGGTAACATCGAATACAGTCGTGACGGGGGAGCAAACTACCAGAATTACATATCGGGCGAGGTAATCTATATCGGAGTGGACGAAGTATCCATTAAGGCTGTGCCAGATAACGGTTTCAAATTCAGCCAATGGGATGGAATAACTGACACCGCCGATGTAGTAGTACTGTCGAACCTGACAGCACCGATATCATTCAGTGCGTCCTTCCAAAAATTATCAGAACTCAACGGTCTCGTGTTCGCCATCGTGATGCTGGCGATACTTGTGATAATTGGAATTAGCGCAATGGTATACTCTCGCACCGAATAATTCGAATGCGTAAGATCAACAAACTTCTTTCATTTTTTCTTCACACTGTTCCGTGTTCACCGACGCAGTTAGGATAAGTGCACCAGGCCACAATTTTTGTTATGCCCGTATTCTAATAACATTTCGTCAAATTCTTATAAAAATTAATATTTTTTTGCTGTACTAGTGTGATAAGAATTAGCACGATTTGTACGATTGTGAAGAAAGTATTTTAATTACATTTTCCATCAACCCACGATATAACCTAAAATCGCGTGAGTGTATTTTTATGAGCAAAGCAAAAGTTGGTACAAAAACAGAGAGGCGCAACAAAGCTGTCGTGCTTCTCGTAGCAGTCATGATGTTGGCTGTCTGTGTGGCGAGCGTAATGCCGTCATTCGGCAACGACAACACGAACAACAACGACGCAGTCGGGGTCGGATACGTCTCACCCAAAGTTCATCGCCCTGCAGCAGGGGACGAGATCGAAATCAACACGATCGAAGACCTCGTGTCCATCGGTGTGGACACGGTCAATTTCCCTCTGGACGAGAAATACATTCTGATGAGTGATCTCAATTTCTCCGACGTTGGTAGCTATGTCGACCAGCAGGGAATGGATGACTATCTGGAAAGCCTCGGATGGCAGATCAGAGTCACAGCGATTGCCTCAGGAACCAATGTTACATTCACTATCGAATATAATGCTGGAACTGGTTTCAAACCCCTCGTTGCCAATATTCAGTACACATTCGGCCTGGCAACATCCAACAGTCTATCACTCACGAACGGCTCACTGGTAATACCGAATGCAACTTCAGGATTCGATGGCACAACGCCGTTGGCATTCATCCTCGGAGGAGTTGCGAACGTGGGCGAAATTGTCGCCGCTGATGCGAATTTTGCGTTCTCAATGTACGCACCTTCTGCAGCAGCAAAGACGAGCTACCACATGGGTAATTTTGCACCCATTGGTGCAGACGGAACTGGATTCACAGGTAAATTTGACGGTAACGGTTATACAATCACCGGAATGGAAACAGCATTCCTCAAACTCGATGGAACAGCTGACAACGTAAATCTCAGCAGCGGTATGTTCGCTCAGATATCCATTACTGCGGCAATAAGCAACCTGGTACTTGAAAAAGGATCAATGACCAGTGCAATGGTCGCACTCAGCAACACAGTAACTGCTGACGACGCATCGTTCGCAGGCGGTATCGTAGGATACGCAACTGGAACGGCAAAAGTCAACAACTGCAGTACTGACAGGACAGTCATATCATCAACTGGCGCAGGTGGTATCGTAGGTAGCACTGGAGCATCTGGTGCAACAGTATCGAACTCAACGAACACAGGATCCGTTACAGCATACGGAACCACCGGAGCCGGTATTGTTGGAGTGGCAAACAGCCCCATATCGAACTGTTACAACAAAGGCAGCGTCACTGCACCCATTTACGCAGCAGGTATCGTTGCAATTCTCAATTCAAACGGAAGCGTAGGTTCATGTAACAATGGCGGAACCGTGACCATAACTGACAGTACAAGCGTATTCATCGGCGGTATCGTCGGACGCGCTTTCGCTGACATATCTGGCGTATACAACAGTGGAAGGATCAAAGGAGTTACGAGCGCAGGTGGTATCATCGGTAAACTGGAAGCAGGCTATTCAGTTTCCTCAGCAAGGAACAATGGAGAAGTAACTGCAGCAGTGAATGTCGGAGGTATCGTTGGACACTCATTCTCAGAAGTTTCAGGTTCAATAAACTACGGTATTGTAACATCGGCGGGCGATAACGTCGGAGGTATCGTTGGTAAAGCCGAAACAACGGCCGCCACAGTTTCGAATTCATTGAACTATGGACCAATAACAGGAAACAATTACGTGGGCGGTATTGTAGGAAATGCAGCCGCTCCAATCAAAGAATCACTCAACTATGGAGACGTGACCGCAACCCTTACTGGTGGCGGCACTGACGCTGTCGCAGGAGGAGTGGCAGGAATAACAACAACTGACGCAACTGTCACAGACTGTGGTCACTACTACAGGGCTGTTACAGCAGAGGATTATGCAGGCGGTATTGTCGGATATGCGCAGGCTGCCATACTCAGGCCCGGTAACTACGGAACAGTTGTTGCAACCGGTACAGCAGGTGCAGCAGGCGGTATTGTCGGAACGACAAGCGCAAACATAACTGATGCAATGAACAAATCGGTCAATGCAGCCACCACAAGCACAGAGATACTTGGAAAATCTGCAACTGACATCACAGGTTTCATCGCAGGTGGTATCGCAGGTACCGTTTCGTCAGGCGTGACCATAATCGGTTCTGCCAACAACGGCGGCATCGTGAATGCAAATGCAGGCGGTATCGCAGGCGGTATCGTCGGTAAGACGATTGGAAACGTGACGATCGAGGATTCATACGACATCGGAAAAATAAGTGCATCAGGCGCAGGAACTGCAGGCGGTATCGTTGGTTACGCTGACGGATCCATCACAGTAGACTACGCATACAGCACCACCGATTTATCAGCTTCAATAAAGGGCGGAATAATCGCAGCGGGAACAACTCCTGCCAGCATGGCGATCAAGAATACATTCAGCGTGAATGGTACGGATATTGCTCCGGCGGGCTTTGCAAACACTGATGCAGATCAGGTTTCGTTAGCAGATCTTTCAAACTCAGCCAAATACGACTCGGGATGGAGCGACTGGACTATCAGTTCCACATACAATGGTGGAATGCCGACCAATACAGTGTTCCTCACGCATGTTTTAAAGACGGCAATAAATGATGACCAGCACATATACAACGGAAATTCCTTCGCAGCCAACTACATGGAATTGGAGAATGGAAAAGGCGGAGCGTTCATGGAATATGACTGGTACGTTTCTTACGATGATGGTTATTTTAGTGGTACATACACAGATCTGGCCACAGCGAAGGCCGACTCCCACCAGGGCAATTCTGTCATCGACGAGTACTCATACTCTCCGATCTTGTTCGACAAGGCAGGAGATGCAAGCAGAGCCTATCACCTGTGGTTCAAATGTCAATTGACCCCTGCAATCGCAGGCGATCTGCCGTATTTCTCCACAGACTATCTGCACGCAGCATACTACGGTATGACTATTAGTACAGACATGGCCCTCGCAGGAACTTCAGGCCCCAGCGGTTATGAGGTGAAATACACGCTCGTTGGTTCAGCTACAGGCTCATTTGAAAAATCCTATTATGCGGATTCAGAGTCTTTGGTTCTCCTGAGGGCGATCGGAGCCTCTGCTCCTGCTAAATGGGACAGAGATCATGCAGAATTGAAAGTAGATGTTACATCACTTGATACTAAGCAGAAGTTCGATGTGTGGACAGGTCCTAACGGTACCAACAGTACAGAGAGTTGGACTATCGGTCCGAGAAACATGTCTGGAAGTGGTCCAGGATCATATCATTCGGATCAGCCTCTCGTTTTATGTTTGATGAATTTCTTTGAAATTCAGTGTGATGACGAAACAACCGCAGAGTACAGCCTGGATGGTATAACATATACTTCGTACACCGGCCCTGGCGTTGACATAATCTGGCTCAAAAAAGGTGAGCCGATATACGTGAAGGCTACAACAATAGCGGTTTCGGACGGATATGAGTTCCGCGGATGGGATGGAATCAACCCGAATTTCCCCAAGGCTGGTGCACCTACTGCAGTTTATACGATCGATAAACCTACTAAAGCTATTGCGGAGTCTTCACCAAGCCTGGATATCAGCATCACAGGAACAAACGGTGAAACAAAAATAAGTGGCGATTTAACGCCGTTCGGTGCGCTCACAGTCAAATTCCAAAATTCTCACGCAGATCCCAATGATTACACATTCCAGTGGGAAGAGAGTATTGGTGGAACTGGTTCATTTACAACCATATCTGGAGCGAATGCAATTTCATACACCCCTGCGCCTACGATTGGTCAGGGATTCGTAGAATACAGATGTGTAGTGAAATACAAAACGGACACCACTGGCACCTTGCCCGATCAGGTTGTAAAAACAAATCCGCTCACCAAAGGCATATTCTATGGACTCATGGGATTGGGGACTGATTCACCTAGCACATCCGTACCGGGAGTAACGTACTCTTATTCTGTAGATGGAGGTAAGACATGGATTAATACAGGCATCCCTGCAGGCGGAGCGGCCATAACTGGTGGAAACCTCCAGGTGAGGGCAAATAACCTGAGTGCTAACGGAGCAGGAATTGTCAAATGGACAAGTTATCTCCCCAGTACAACCACTGTAGACATTACCAAATCTGGAAACACTGCTACATGGACCTATGGGGCACCTACGAAAAACATAGATGCTAAGGCTGAACTTGGATACATGGTAACATTCAGCGGCCCTGGAGGATCCGTAACTGGAACTATTGGTGGAACGACAGTTTCATCACCAGTTCCGTTGGGTATCGGACAAACACTTGACCTTACGGCAACACCTTCGCCGGGATACAGATTCGATGGTTGGACTGGCGCTGTTACATCAGTCTCAGGTAACACTGCAGTTGTCTCAGGTTCAGGTCTTTCGAGTGCGACGACGATTGGGGCAACATTCACAGAGCAGATAAGGATCACAGATAATCTGACAACTCCTCTTCAGAAGAAATACATTAGCGACCCTAATCAATTAGAGGTTACGTTAAGCGATGATACAGGCATATCATACCAGTGGCAAAAGCGTGAGAAGGGAACATCCGCATGGACTGATATAACTACCGGCGGGGATGACAGGCTTCTGAATCTTGAACCTACGGTTGCAGGTGTGCAGTGGGAATACCAGTGTGTAATGACCAAGACAGTTCCAGATGGAACCGTTCCGTTGAAATCCAACATTGCAACTGTTGCTATGTACTATGCATTGACAATGGGTGCGGATTATACACACGTGCCAGGCAGTCTACAGTATCAGTTCCCTGGGGATTCAGTAAGGAACTACGCTGGAAGGACCCTGTTGGAATTCAACAACCTCGCTGTAACGTCTGTCGATCTCATATTCAACAATGCAAACGATCTGAAATTCATTGAGTGGGTTTCCGGGCCGAATGCTGCTAAGTGGACAAAAGCCATAACCGGCGACACGTATGCAGAGGCAAAGACAGGTTACACCATATCTTTGGCCACACCTTCAAATGGAACGGTCGTAGCGAAAATAGGTACCGGCACGGTGGAGTTCCCACTCATACTTGGAAAGGATCAGACAATTGATTTCGTAGCGACACCTGATGCAGGATGGAAGTTCAACAACTGGACTGACCTCGCAGGTTCCGCTTCGACGTCTTTGTCTGGAAGTGCTGTTACAGGTCCGAGGAACATCGTGGCAAACTTCACGAACCACTTAGGATTCGCAACAGATCTGCCTGGCGGACTTCAGAAGATGTTCATCGGCGACGATAACAAATTGGAAGTAGTTCTGGTAGATTCGACGGATGTGGATTATAAATGGTTCGCGCGCAAAGCCGGAACAACCACATGGAATCAGGTTGGCGGAAACAGTTCGATTCTGACATTGACTGACACCCCGGCAGGCGAGCAGTGGGAGTACTATTGTGAAACTTCCAAGGATGACGGAACAGTACCTTTGGATTCCAGCGTTGCAGTTGTTGCAATGTTCTATGGCCTTACAATAGTCGATCCGGATCACCAGGCCGCCGCTGAAGCAGGCAGTCTGCAGTATCAATTCATGTCCGATACGACCGGTTCAATAATGGTTCCCGTAGAAGACTATCTCGGAGGAAAGGTCATGTTGGAAAACGGCGGCTATGCAGTAACGTCATTGCGTGTCATATTCGACAACACCGCAGGCGACCTGCAGTTCATTAAATGGGGCAACGGTTCAACCGACGTTGTATATCCCTTCGCGTCTGTAACAGATGATATTACAGTTAATGTAAAGTCTGGATACAGAGTATACTCAGCACTGTATTCCCACGGAGATGTGACTGCAAAATTGAACGGCGTGACTTTGAGCATGCCATTCGATTTGGTCCTTGGTGTAGATGATATACTGGAGCTCACAGCAACTCCGACCACGGGCGGATACATGCCGAACTGGATTGGAGCAATACCTGGAGCAGCTGTAGGTGTCGCAATCGTTGATGGTAGCACACTTACTGCAGAACTCGAAGTAGATCCTGATTTCACGAAGGTTCTGACAGTGGTCATAGACGACTCTGGTGTAACTGGAGAAGAAATGGGTAGCCCCCAGACTCTGAAGGCTAATGTGACAAACTCATCCGGCAACCCTGAGACATACCAGTGGTATGTCAAGGACAAGGATGGAAACTGGAAGATGATTGACGGTGCGACCACAGACACTCTGATAATAACCGAACAGGACGCAGGAAAGGTAGAATACCGCTGTGAAGTTTCCGCACTCGGCGTGAAACCGCTGGATTCGGATCCCGCGACTGTTGCGTTATACCGTGTGTTGACTCTCCCGACCATACCGGCCGCTGATGGAAAGATGCAGTACAGACTCGCAGGTGGCGCATGGGTGGATTACACCGCACCGGTCCTTCTGAAGGATGCTGCAGGCGAACCGATAACTGATGTATCTGTAAGGTTTGTACCAGTTGCTGACAGCGGTAAAGGTGTCGCACAGTGGTCTGCCGGAAATCAGAAGACTGACGTGCAGGAGTTCAGCTTCACCGTTTCGGACGATCTTCTGGATGCATCCGGAAACATCAGCGTTGGTGTGAAATTCGGATTCGGTGTGACGATCGATGTCGGCGAAGGCGGACACGTCGAATACAGCCGTGACGGTGGCGAAACATACCAGGAGTACGATGGAAGCGTTGTTTACGTCGGTGTGGACGAAGTCGTCTTCAAAGCAGTAGGCGATGCAACATACGACTTCGAAGACTGGTTGAACACAGACGGTCCGATGGAAGCGACTGTCGATGGTGACAAGATTGTAATAAAGAACGTAACGGCGCCCACGACATTCGGTGTGGAGTTCGAAAGAGCATACCGCCTGTTGCCGTTCCTCGTGTTCTTCGTTACAGTCGTATCAGCATTGATCGTTGGTTTCGCACTCGTCAAGAAGAAATCGAGCGCTTAAACACCCTTTCTAATTTCCTTTCAAAGCCGAAAGCGCGATAAAAAGCGCCCGGCTTTTTTATTATTATTTTTGTTATTAACTTTCTGTTTTTTCATTCATTATGTTAAAGAATTCGGTCGTTTCCATTAATTTATTGGATAGACGGACGGTGCCTGCGTATAACTTAAATATGTATTATGTCTGGCATTAATCATGGCGATAATACAGCTGGAACCGGCAGTTCTCTTCGATTCCAACATTTATCTCATTATTGGCGAGAAGACTGTGCTTGTAGATACGGGTACAGGGTTTCAGGTCAAGGATACGATCGCATCACTCAGAAAACATCTGAACGGACGGTCATTGGACATCGTTGTGATAACTCACAGACATTATGACCACGTGGGCGGACTAGGTGCGATAATCGCCGAGTTCAAACCGACCGTGTACGCCGGAGCAGATGACGCAGTGCCGTTGCGCGAAGGCGATTCCGAGTCCACAATGGGCACGGCGTTCGGCGGAACAATATCTCCGATGGACGTCGAAGATCTGAAGGACGGCGACGTCATAGATGTGGGAGAACACAAACTCATGACCATCGACACGCCGGGGCACACCTCTGGAAGCATTTCGCTGCTGGACACGGTCACGGGCGCATTGTTCACAGGCGATGTGATATTCGTTGACGGCGTCGGTCGTTACGATCTCCCTACGGCATCGAAGAAGCAGCTCGTGGAGTCGCTTCAGAGGCTGATGAATTTAGACATAAACGGTTTCTATCCGGGCCATGGGCCGTCCGTAAGCAAGGGCGGCAAGGAATACATCGCAAGAGGCCTGAATACATTAGGGTGAAGAGATGAATAAGATCAAATGTACCAATTCGAAGGAATGCATGACGGATGACGAACTTGAAACGGTCGCGGAAGCGGTCGAGAACGGCGATCTCATCGTTTACCCCACGGAGACGGTTTATGGAATAGGCGCGGACATATTCAACGAGGCAGCGATAAAGAAGTTGTTCGTTGCAAAAAATCGTCCATTCGACATGCCGTTGTCGGTTGCGGTGTCCAGCAAAGAGATGATGGGCACCATTGCAGTTCTCGATGAAAGGGCAGAGAAGCTCATAGACGCGTTCCTGCCTGGTCCGTTGACAATCATAATCAAGAAGAAACCGATCGTTCCGGACATCGTCACATCGATGTCGGAGAAGGTCGGAATAAGAATGCCGGACCATCCGGTCGCACTGAAGATCATCGAGCGTGTCGGCCCGATAGTGGCAACATCTGCGAATTCACATTCGCATCCCGATGCGGTGAAATGCGAAGAGGCAGAGAAGGACCTCGGAGACCACGTCAACGTTTACGTGGACAGCGGACCATGCAGCCTCGGCAAACCGTCCACCATTGTTTGGTTAATGGGCGACAACATGGAGATCGTTAGACAGGGCGCGATCACAAAGAAGCAGATAGAGGATGTACTCAATGCTTAACGTAAATGAACTGGAAAAGTTGAGAAAAGCAGGCAGGATCGCTGCAAATGCGTTACAGATAGGAATGGACATGGTCGCCGACGGCGTTCTGCTGTTGGACGTCGCAGAGGAAGTGGAAGGATACATCCGCTCACATGGTGCCAAACCGGCTTTTCCCACGAATCTCAGCATCAATGAGGTTGCCGCACACTACACACCATGCATTGGTGACAAGACGCGCTTCGATATCGGAGATGTCGTGAAAGTTGATTGCGGTGCGCACATAGACGGTTTCGTCGGCGATACCGCCGGAACAGTGGAAGTCGGAACAAAGAATTTCAAATCACTGATACAGGCGTCAAAGGATGCAAGGGACTCGGTAATGGAGTTCATAGGAGACGGTTGTCCGATAAACGAGATCGGCAAGCTGGTCAACTCGACTATCCAGAGGGGCGGGTTCCAGCCGATACGGAATCTCTCCGGCCATGAGATAAAACCGTTCAATTTACACGCGGGGCTGTCAATACCGAACGTGGATGATGGCAATACGGACAGAGTTGAAGAGGGAATGGTCATCGCGATAGAGCCGTTCGCAACGAACGGAGTGGGAATAATCGACTCGGGAAGGTCTAGCAATATCTATAAGGTGGTAAGAAACCTTCCAATTGCAGACCCTGATCTGAAAGCGTTCTACGACAGCATGTGCCAGACCGTATCTACATTCCCGTTCTGCGAGAGGTGGCTGGATGACCCGAAGGTATCAGCCAAAGTGAACAAGCTGATGAGACACGGTCTCATTTCCAGATACGCACAGTGCGTGGAAAGGAAGAAAGGCTGTGTATCGCAATGGGAACACACAGTATACATCACGGGAAAGAAGGCGGAGATAACAACTCTTCCGTGATTGTTTTATACATCAAGACGATTAAGGGGAAAACAGGCCGGAATAGCCAAGCCTGGTCAAAGGCGACAGACTCAAGATCTGTTCGTGTAGACGTTCACCGGTTCGAATCCGGTTTCCGGCACTCATCCCTTTAAATCTTTGATCTTTTGTAGTGAGACGACGGCTTCTTCCCACGTTTTGCAGTTTACGATATCGGAATCGAACATCGGAGCAGTCACGACAATAAAATCAGTCGGACTTGAGAATTTCAAGATCATCACACGGTAACCTTCCTTGGTGAATCCTCTTATCTGCGGGTTATTCACCACGGATGCTCCGTAATTGTTCGGAAAATGGAATATTTTATGGAAACGTCCGCTGTCCATACACCCGCAGACACAGTCCGCGTTCAAATCCACAACGTACTCTTCGAATTCCATGGAATATTACCGTGGGAAAAGTAAGTTAAGGGGATAATAAACTATCGACGTATCGGATTAGTCACACCTCAACTTTTTTACTCTAATCGTGCATCTCGTCTTAGGGATAAGATGAAGGTAGCTCAAATCGCAGGATTCCTCGGATCAGGAAAGACAACGGCAGTGATGAAGATCGTTGACGACCTGATGAAAAGGGGACTTAGGATTGCAATCGTCGTTAACGACGTGGGAGAAATAAACGTTGATGCAAAGTTCATCGAGGCCCACGGTCTCAAAGCCAAGGAGATCGCGGGAGGATGTATATGCTGTCAGATCGCCGGTTCCTTCGCTGAAACGCTTGCGCTGCTGCACGATTCATACAATCCCGATATTGTTATCGTTGAACCTTCAGGAGTAGCTATCCCGTGGGGTCTGAAGAGGGCTGCCGAATACTCCGAGGCGAAGACTGACATGGTTGTCGAACACGCTCCGGTGATAACACTGGTCGATGCCACAAGGATAGAAATGCTCATCCGCGCGGTCAGAAGGCTCGTGGAAACGCAGATCAGAGAAGCCGACGTATGTTTTGTCAACAAAGTGGATACAGCAGATGCGGCAGGAATCAAGAAGACCGAGGAGTTGATCAAGAGCATCAATCCCAAAGCGGAGATATTGTACATGTCATCGGAATCCGGAAAGGGAATCAAAGAGGCATGCGATATCATCGCTGAACGTTTCTCACCCCGATACGATGAGGCGATGGAGAAGGAGATCCTCAAAAAGCAATACGGGGGCGAACAATGAGCCACCACGATGATGATCACGATCATGACCATGACGACGATCACGAAGAAAAGCACGAAGAGGACCACGATGACTTCCATTTGGAAATGCACCGCGCCGTCGATGAGCTGGGCAAGTACGCGATAGATATAGAGATAATGTCCAAGGACGGAATCCCGAAGAGCAGGTTCAAGGAGTTCATAACGGAACTCATGGACAGGTCGATGAGGAGCGCGATGGAACATGGTGCAGACCTTGTCGGTCATGTCAAGTCGATATTGTTGTGTGACAAAGGCAACATAATGAGCAGCATTGTCGACGAGTCAATCCCGATCAAGATCAAAGACTCGTTGGAAAGCGATAAGATATTCAGCGCAAAGTTCACGATGCATGTCATTGTCCATGGAATCTGGGACGACAAGGTACGTGATGCAACGCTTGAGATCCTACCCGGAATATTCAAGAAATGGGATGTTCCGTACAAAGTGATCGCAGACTATTACGACACTGAAAAGAGTGCGGCTCACCACGAGTAAAACCACTTCAACAACCCTTTATTTTTTTGGTGCTGGCACATTACTCCTTATCACGGATCCACATTCCGGACATTTCTCCGGCGGGTTCGTTCCGAGGTTAGCGTGACACAGCGGACAGTACTCTGGAATCCCGCCTTCAGACCTGACGATCGGAGAGTCCGCCTTTGGTTTCGAGGAGAAAGGCATCCTGCCGGTTTTTCCGAAGTCTATGAGTAAACCGATCAATGGAAGGATGAACATCAGTGCGAATCCTATGAACATCGGTTTGATGGCAGGTTCGCCGGTATCTATGGCACCAAATACCATCATCCCGATACCCACAAAGAATGCGATGGCGCCCAATATGGTGAATGTGATCACGGCCTTCATAGAATCGTTCGGTGATGCGGTTAGACGTATTTATCACATTCCCGCAAGGTTCATATGCCCCTATGTGTACCCGATAGAGTAAGCGCGTATACTAAGGAAGCATACGCGTAATCCTTTTATATGGGCAATATATCGCACTTTGTACGTAAACTCTAAGATCCGCGTGCTGCGGATGGATAAGAGAACAAACTGCAGCCGTCCCTTCTCTCAAAACGGCACGTTTTGTTGCAGTCTCGTTCTTGTCAACTAAGACAGGTTACGTAAGTTACCGTATAACGGAGATGAGCAAAATGGCAAAAGAAAAAGGTGCCCCGCAGAAAAAGGCGGAAGATGATGATTTCAACTTCATCGTTCGTATCGCAAGTGCCGATATCGACGGACAGAAGAGGACAGTCATCGGACTCCAGAGCATAAAGGGCGTCGGAAAGAGGGCCTCACAGATCATCGCTAAGAAAGCGAACGTGGACCCCAAACTGAGAATCGGAAGCCTCCCTGATGAGAAGGTCAAGGAGTTGGAGACGTTGGTTCTGACATATGTCGAATATGTACCGAACTGGGTTATCAACAGGCAGATGGATTACGAGTCAGGCGCAGACATGCACCTCCTCGGAAACGACCTCGAGATGGTTCAGAAGGAAGACGTCAACAGAATGAAGATGATACGCTGCTACCGCGGTATCCGCCACGAAACCAGACACAAGGTACGTGGTCAGAGAACCAGGGCGAACGGCAGAAAAGGACTGACCATGGGTGTCAGGAAGAAATAAGGTGGTTTAAATGGGAGATCCTAAATTTCCAAGAAGATCCTACGACACGCCGTCACACCCGTGGCAGGGCGAGAGGATAAAGGCAGAAGTTATCGTTGTACGCGAGTACGGCCTTAAGAGCAAGACCGAACTGTGGAAAGCCCAGACAATCCTGAGAAAATTCAGGGGACAGTCCAGGGAACTCCAGGCAAGGCTCCGTGTGGGAGAGGAACAGGCAAAGATCGAGGCAGACGCGCTCCTGGCGAAGTGTGCCAACATCGGAGTGCTTCCGGTCACCGGCGGAACATTGAACGACATTCTTACACTGACCGAACAGAGCATCCTCAACCGCAGGCTTCAGACACTTGTGTTCCAGAAAGGTCTGGCACACAGCGCAAAGCAGGCAAGGCAGATGATTGCTCACGGACACATCTACATGAACGGCCACCGCGTGACCGTTCCCGGATACATCGTTACAAGAGCGGAAGAGTCATCAATCGAGTACAACCCGTCATCACAGTTCACGGATGACATGCACCCGATGAGAACAGCCGTTCCTAAGCCGAAGAGGGAATACGACCCCAACGACAAGAGGGGATTCGGCGGAAAGAAAGGCGGACGCGGCGGACCCCAGAGAGGAGCACCCCGTTACGCACCCGCACCCGCTGAGACCGCAGACGTTCCGGCAGCAGACATAGTACTTGAGGAGGACTGAAAATGGCTACACCGAAGTGGGGAATCGCGAACATATTCGCATCCTATAACAACATCATGATCACATTGACCGACGTCACCGGCGCAGAGACAATCTCAAAGGTAACGGGCGGAATGGTGGTCAAGCAGGCCAAAGACCAGTCTTCACCCTATGCAGCTCAGAGGGCGGCAGAGAGGATCGCAGATGTTGCAAAAGAGAAGGACATAATCGGAATCCACGTCAAAGTGCGTGCAGCCGGTGGTAACAAGTCCACATCACCCGGTCCGGGAGCTCAGGCAGCAATCCGTGCACTCGCAAGAGCCGGTCTCAAGATCGGTCGCATAGAAGACGTTACACCAATACCGCACGACGGTACGAAGAAGAAAGGCGGACGCAGAGGGCGCAGGGTATAAGGAGGTCTTGATATGGATATCGAGATGATCGAAATGACCGAGAGGAAAGCCAAGTTCATAATAAAGAACACATCCCCGGCCATGGCGAACGCACTCCGCAGAACCCTTCTGTCGGACATACCGAAGATGGCGATCGACAAGGTGGAATTCCACCTCGGTCCGATCATGGTAGACGACAGAGAGTACGAAAGCATCACGCCGTTGTTCGACGAGATCGTTGCACACAGAATGGGCCTGATACCCGTTCCGACGGATCTGGCACTCTTCGGCCTCCAGGAAAACTGTTCCTGTGGCGGTGAAGGTTGTCCGAGCTGTACGATAATGTACAGTTTGAACAAGATCGGCCCGTGCACAGTACTGTCCGGTGACCTCCTTCCTCTCGGAGATGAGAAGCTGAAGGTCAAGGACGAGTTCATACCGATAGTCGACCTTGCAGACGGTCAGGCAGTCCTCATCTACGCGATAGCGAAGATGGGAACGGCCAAACAGCACGTCAAATGGCAGGTCGCGAACGGTGTTGGATACAAGTACATGCCGATAATAGACGTCAAGAAGTGCGAGGGTGACTGCCTCCGCCTGGTTGACATCTGCCCGAAGACGGTATTCGTCGCAGAGAAGGGCAAACTGAAGGTGAAGAACCCTCTGGACTGCTCACTCTGTATGGCTTGTGTCGACGCTGAGAAGGACGCGGTCGAAGTGAAAGCGGATGACAACAACTTCATTTTCAAATTCGAAACTGACGGTTCGTTGTCCGCGGAAGCCGCACTGAACAAAGCATTAGAGCTTCTTTCAGCGCAGGCGGACGGATTCACGGCACAGATCGAAGGCCTTTGAACGTAACAAAAACCATTTCCCTTCAATTTCTTTTTTTGTAATATTAATTGTAACTTGCACCCTTTATCATCTTCAACCGAACTCAATCAAACATGAGGATAAGATCGAAGGAGGGCAGCATGCCCTTTGCCATAATTGCTGTGACGATCCTACTGATAGCGGGAACGTACGCTGCAGTTACGGCGTTATACGAGCAGAAGAGCGACAACATCGACAACATGGACACGGAATTGGACGTGTTTGACGAATCCGTGGATGATTTCAGGCAAAAGGTTGTCAGAGGAATGGGCGAACTCGTTCAGGAAATAAGCCGTGGCGATATGGGTACTTTGCAGGAACGTGCGGAGCATTTCAATAAAATGGTAAAGGATTGGATGAAGTTTCAATTCCCGATGTCGAACGGTGTCGTCACCGCAAGATTGAATGAACACAGCATAAACCTCGATTCGGAATCGCTGAAAGTCCAGTCTGGAATGTCAAACACGGCATCCATGCCGATATTCCTCTATGCTGCCGGATATATCGACGTCGAATTATCGTCTGCGAACGAATCGGCGCAGAAGACCATTTCCATATCGGCAGACGGTTCGTCCGCGTTACCGTTCCTGGTAGGCCAGGTATCACTGTTCGAACTGGCCGTGGAGGGCGAGACGTCATTACTCTCACGAATGATATCATATCAGCTATCGTCATTAGTGCAATACCGCATCATCCAGGGATACGGTTCCGTTTCCGAGTACGGAATGTATGGTACGCGTTCCATACTCACTGAAAACGATGTCCGTAACGCATACCGGAACGCAATGTCCGCGATAGAGATGCTGTACTTCCGTTCCGATTCGGGAAATGCAGGATACGCGGGGATGGAGAAGGTCGATATGGGCGAGATGATCGTCGCTAATGACGGGTACATAGAGCTGGACATGGCGATGATCTATGCTCAGACGTTTGGTGGGATGATCGATCGTCTGGTGCTGCAATGGCTTGATTATTTCATGATCACGGATGTGTTGAAAATAATTGACTGGCTCTCTGACCTTGCAAACGACATTGCCGATGGACTTAAGGATCTGGGACAGAAGATCATGGGATTGTTCGGAGTCGATTCGGAAGGAAAGGACACGGCGGGGAAATATCTCAGGGAAGTGATGGACAGTCACGGTTATTCAGGCTACAAGAAAATGATGCGCAATCTCCAATCCTCAGTGACGATCCCGGGCGGAACGTACACATCGGCCTTCATTTCCGGAACGATGATCGAAGTCCCGGAGATGAACGTCCCCTTCTCATATCCGGACGTCGACGTAACAGAATGGAGCGGTTGGGATAATTACCTGAAGGAATACCGTCATGAGAACAATGAGCTCATGGAGACGATACACAGTCTTCTGAACTCGGTCACGGCAGGGCTGTGGGGGTCCTACGGAAGGGAAGTGGTCAGGATAAGCATAAATGTCTCAGACGACAGCGATTTCTCAGAGTCTCTGGTAAAAGCGGTCAACGATGCATTGGAGAAACAGAATGTCACCGTGACGGAACGTGCGAGAGAGTCGCTTACGGGACAGAAGATGATAGATCCGCTGTATGCGTCGATGTACAAGAAGATGGAGAAGGAACGTGACAGTGTCTTCGGTAAAAACGAATTGAAAAGGAATCTGGAGAACGCAATAAGTGCTGCAATAAGAGAATCAATACGTTCACAGTACGGCAATCTGCTGGACATGTCCGTCTACGAAAGGGCGACGGAGAATGCGATGCAGTCACCAGAGGTCAGGGCCATATTGGAGGGTTATGATAGAATGGCGAATGAACGCCTGGCAGTGTTCGAGGACCTGCTGAACAACATAACTCTGACAGGAGGGATCATGAAGGACCTGTTCAAAGTAATAATCCTGAACGGGCTGATAATCATGGATGTGATCCCGACGGTCAAGAGTTCGATCATTCCATTATGTGAGGAAATGGCAGAGAGCATAAGCATGAACACTTCTGGAATGATCTCCTTTTCAGGCTCGGACAGGTTCGAGATGTCGGATAATGACGGCAATTCGTACGAGGAACGGCTGAATGCGATACTGAACGAAAAAGTGGAGATCAACGTGACCACGCCGGTCGATGACAGTTCGAAGAACACGCATTACGTCGGATTTCTTTTGGATGATGACCATGAGGCTGCCTATTCGTCCGTGTTCACCGTAAGGATATCCGCAGAGATAGGATACGCCGTATCATCCAGCTCATCGATATCGGAGATGTTGGGTGTCATCGATTCCGCATATTCCGGAACCGTGAAAATGAATACGGAGATAACAGTGCCAGCACTAAGTGCGTGGGCATTGATCGGTGTTGAATACACCCCAACAAATACTATAGTGGGCGACCTAAAAGAAGCATTGATTATCATATTGAAGGCGATATTTGAGCCGATTCTTGCACCGCTCAGGGAATTCTACAGAATGGTGAATTCGATTCTTACGACAATGGGGTCGGCGATATTGGAGTTCTCCACTTACGTCGTACTGCTGGTGGAAGAGCTGATGCAGAAGATAGCAGGGCCGCTGGAGAAGATACAGGGGCTGCTGAACGGCTTTACGGACTCATTAGGAGGCGTATTGGAGTCAATAATCAGCATATCCGTGGGCTCACAGACGCTCGGCTTCAGATTCCATGAGTTCGAGATGACTCTGACAATGAACATCGTGGAGGCGGTGACGAAGCACAGAACGCTCGTCAAGATCGAAATCACCTTACCTATACTGGGCACGATGGTGAAGGTCGGCCTGGAAGTGAAACGTAACGAGTCAAAGGAATATTCGTTTGCGGGAACGGCATCGATAACAACCGAAACGTGGAATCTCAACATCGCGGTCGACCCGTTCATGAAGATACGCAAACACCTCGTTGAGATAACGGGGACGATAAGGAACACGGACATAAGGGTAACCTTACCGGAAGTCGTCCAGTACGAGGAACTGGAGCTCAGATTATCGGATATACCAGGCGTCGGTACAATGCTTTCCAACATACCCCTGCCGATACCCGGGATGAAGGGCAGTATAGATGCGGGCATCCAGCTGAAGTACAATACGCCCTATAAACACGGTCTCGTGATAAATGAGTTCGAATCGAATCCACAGGGGGACGATTCAGGAAAGGAATGGGTCGAATTATACAATTCCACGTCCAAGTCGATCGATATAGAAGGATACGTGATCGTCCCTGGCACAGGAGTCTCTAAAGCATATGAGATAACAGGAGTGAGGGAGATCGCACCAGGTGAAAGAATGGTCATAACCCTTCCCGGTACGAAACTTAACAATTCTGCCGGAGCGATAGGAATGGGGGAATCCATCAGACTTCTGGACACGAACGGCAGCGAGGTGGACGTAACTCCATGGAAGGCCGACACCGCGAATGATGAAAGGACATGGCAGAGGACATACGACGGATCGACATCGTGGTCATTCACGAAGGCCACCAAAGGAGAGAAGAACGGCGGGAAGATAACCGGAGGAAATGCAGTTAAGGTGATCATTCAAGACATTGTGGTGAATTCGGCTGCACAGGCAATGGGGGAGATGAAGATCCTCACGAGCGGTTTGGACATAGAGAACATGATCAAACGGACGTTGGAACTCATCATAAAGAATGCGATAGATACAATAGCGGGATGTGTGGTGGAAGCGTCCGTATTCGTCGAGGTGAAGATAAGCGAATACTCCGGAAGCGCATACGGAGGAATGCGTCTGGCACTTGCCATCGGACCAGACATAATACGTGACGGACTCAATTGGTTGGTCGGTGGGGTACACGGAATGGTGATGAACATCGACAATCCATCGGGACTGAAACCGAAGACGATACTCTCCGATGATGTGTTCGTGAAATTCACAGCATTTGCGGGAATAGGGATGCCGAAGTTCCTTCGGACGGCAACGGACGCAAGAGTGGAGATCGCAGTGGTGGTTGCATGCAACGTCACGGCGGTGAACAACCTGCTCGGCAGGGAGGGCGGATCCTGGAGAGTGATCGCCGGAGTAATGATCGAGGACATTCCTCCAGCATTCGTACCGCCGAATTTGAAAGCGGATTTGGACAGGCATGCCGATCTATGGCTGGTAAAAGCGGAATTCCAGAGGTCCAAAGGATAAAGGGGGTTGTGTGCGCGTCCGTCATGCGCAATATATTATAAAGTTCAAAGCATGACCTCGTTCATGGCAGAGAAAACCTTCAAAATACCGACGGTCCTCAGTTCAGAGGAATTAATGGACAAGGCCTTCGGAAGAGCGGGCAAGATATTCAAGAAAGGTGCCAACGCGCTCGACTCCAAGAAGAAGACATCTCTCGCCAAGATCACAGCTTCAGGTGACATCATGGTCACTACACTGAGGGACTATGTGGAACGTTTCCCGAGGATCGAGAAGGAAGACGGATTCTTTCCGGAACTCGTGGATCTGGTCATAGGCCTGGATGGATACAAGAAATCGCTCAGTTCTGTGAACTGGGCGGCAGGAATGATCGAAAGGCTGAAGAACAACTCGCTCAAGGCGGTACGCAGAAGCAAAGACGAAAAGGTGGTCGAAGGAGTCCGTTCCGGATTCTACGGCCGTCTGGGATCGATAATAAACAAGATATCCAAGGAGCTGACGTTCCTTCAGGATGCCAAGAACAAGTTCAGAAAGCTTCCGAGCATAGAGGTCGATCTCGCAACGGCGGTGATAGCAGGATTCCCGAACGTAGGAAAGAGCAGTCTCGTAAGGAAAATGAGCACTGCAACGCCGCAGGTCGCACCGTATCCGTTCACCACAAAAGGAATCGTAATAGGACACATGACCGATTCCTGGAGGAGATTCCAGATAATTGACACACCCGGTCTGCTGGACCGTACGCTCGAAGAACGTAACGCGATCGAGAAGCAGGCGGTTCTTGCGCTGAAGTATCTGACCAACGTTATGATATTCGTCCTCGACCCATCAGAGTCATGCGGTTATTCGATGGAGAAGCAGCTTGCTCTTCTGGAATCCGTCAAGAAAGGTTTCGTCGGAATTCCGATCATTGTCGCAGAGAACAAATGTGACATCACAAGGACGGAAACGGACAACATCAAGATATCCACTGAAACAGGGGAGAATGTGGACGCCCTGAAAGAGGAATTGGTGAAAGAACTCAGGAAGGTGAAGTTCGACCAATGAGCGGCAACGTCGCATTCAGTAAGGACATGGGGGCTTATTTCAACGACCTCAACCTGAAGAAGGATGAATGCTACATCATAGCCGAGAACGCAAGGTCGAAAGGAAAGGATCCGGAACTGCGTGTTGAGATACCGCAGGCAGAAGACCTCGCATCAAGGGTGGAGAAACTCCTCGCGGAATGGAAAGTGGACGGTATCGCCGATGTCATCAGGAAACTGACAGACGAGTACGGAAACAGAGAAGTCGTTTCACTGATGGTCGCCAAACATGTGGCATCCGCTAGGACGGGGTCAAGGGAAGAGATCATCGACCGTGCGGTCAGAGTGGGATTGGCCGTCCTGACCGAAGGAATATTGGTTGCACCGCTGGAAGGTATCGCGGAGACGAAGATACGCGAGAATGCGGACGGTTCGGAATATATCGATCTGGTCTTCGCAGGCCCGATCAGAGCGGCAGGAGGCACAGGACAGGCGATGAGCGTTCTCATTGCCGACATGGTGCGCAGGGAGATGGGCATCGGAAAATACATTCCGACGGACCAGGAGATAAGGCGTTTTCATGAAGAAATTCCGTTGTACAAGCAATGTCAGCACCTCCAGTACATGCCGTCACCGAAGGAGATCACGCTTATTGTTTCCAACTGTCCGGTATGCATAGACGGTGAAGGGACGGAAAAGGAAGAGATATCAGGATTCAGGGACCTTCCCAGAATTCCGACCAACAAGGTCCGCGGAGGAGCATGTCTCGTCATTGCAGAAGGATTGTGCCAGAAGGCCGCGAAGATCAAGAAGCACGTCGATAAGCTGAAGATAGACGGATGGGACTTCATAGGCGAACTGATATCGTCGAAAGGCGGGGATGACAAGAAGGACGAGTGTGTCAAAGTGGTCAAACCACAGGACAAATACCTCAAGGACATCATCGCAGGACGTCCGATATTCGGACACCCGTCACGCCCGGGAGGATTCAGACTAAGGTACGGAAGGGGAAGGACATGCGGACTCGCGGCCATTGCGTTGAGTCCGGCAAGTATGTACGCCCTCGATGAGTTCACGGCGCTGGGAACACAGATAAAGATCGAGCGTCCGGGCAAAGCAGGGGCGGTCACACCATGCGATTCGATCGAAGGTCCGATACTGCTCCTGAACAACGGCGACCTGATATACTGTGCCACCAAGGAAGAGGTGCAGGAGATACGCACCCAGGTGAGCGAGATAGTCGACAACGGAGAGATATTGATACCATTCGGCGAATTCTCCGAGAACAATCACATGTTGGTGCCGTGCGGATACACCACGGAGTGGCATAAACAGGAACTTCTGGCTACGGATAACGTTCCGGAAGATTGGATGGATCCGACATACGAAAGGGCGAAAGAGATGTCGGTTTCGCTGAAAGTACCGTTACATCCGAAATTCAATCTCTTCTGGTACGACATGACGATGGACGATCTATCGTATCTTCGTCAGAGGATAATCTCCGACGGAAGGTATGACGGAACATTTACGATAAAGACCGACGCAAGGTCGAAACGCACCCTCGAGGACCTTGGTGCATTACACAGGATGAAAGACGGCGAAGCCGTGATAGACGAACGTTACGCAATGGTAACACTTGAATGTCTGGCACTATCCCCGGGAACTCCGATATTAGCGAAAAAGGACTTCGCAGGAGCAACGTCTCTGGAAGCGGTCAGCAACGCCTTGGGGATAGAGGTCAGGGCAAGGGCCAGGACAAGGATCGGGGCCAGGATGGCCCGTCCGGAGAAGGCTGATGACAGACGGAACCCGGAAGTCCACGCGCTGTTCCCGATCGGGAAGGAGGCCGGAAACAAGAAGGAACTCTTCGCCGCCATAGCTGCTGTCAAGGAAAGTCAGTCGCTGTCGAAGAAAAAGACCGGCGGCGTTCCGATGGAAGTGGGCACGAGAATGTGCCCTTCATGCGGTGCCCAGACCTGGGCGGTCTGGTGCAGGGACTGTGGAGTGCACACCAATTTCGTGAAGGCCGAGAAGGTCTACGGCGATTCGTCGAGAATGACGATGTTCATCAACCTCGAAGAGGAGATGGAGGGGGCGATGTCAGCAATGGGACTGACGAAACTCTCGGAAGTGAAGTGCCTCGATACGCTGCCGTCGAAGATCAAGGCTCCGGAAACACTCGAGAAGGGAGTGCTCCGTGCGGCGAATAATGTCTCTGTGTTCAAGGATGGGACGATTCGATTCGATATGACGGACGTGCCGATAACGCACTTCAGACCAAGGGAGATAGAGATGACCGTGGAGAAGGCCATCGAACTGGGTTACACAAAGGACATGTTCGGCAATCCGCTGACATCAGGAGAACAGCTGTGCGAACTCAAGGTACAGGACTTCATCCCCGCGGATTCATGCGGTGAACATCTGGTAAGGGTTGCCAAGTTCATCGACGACATGCTTGAGAAATTATACGGCCTGGACAGATTCTACAATGTAACGAACAGGAACGATCTGATAGGCCATTTGGGAATCGGCCTGGCACCTCACACATCCGGCGGTATCCTGTGCAGGATCATCGGATACACCAAGGCATGCGGCGGTTACGCCCATCCGTTCTTCCACGCCGCCAAGAGGAGGAACTGCGACGGTGATGAGGACAGTATCATCCTTCTGCTTGACGGACTGATCAACTTCTCCCGCGGATATCTTCCGGACAGAAGAGGTGGTCTGATGGACGCACCGCTTGTTCTGACCACGAGATTGGATCCGAATGAGATCGACAAGGAAGCACACAATGTGGATTGTCTATTCGAATATCCCAAGGAATTCTACGAAGCGGCGATGCAGATGAAGGACCCGAAGGAGATCGAGAAGATAATGGACCTGATCTCCGGACGCATAGGCACCGAGAAGCAGTATGAGGGATTGGGTTTCACGCATGACACCAAGGACATCTCCGAAGGGCCGAAACATTCCGCTTACACGACATTGGAATCAATGATGGATAAGATGGAGGCTCAGCTCTATCTCGGCAAGAAGATCCGTGCCGTTGACGAAAAGGACGTGATCGCCGGAGTGATAGACAAACACTTCCTGCCCGACATGGCGGGAAACCTGAGAAGTTTCTCCGCACAGAGTGTCCGCTGTACAAGGTGCAACGAAAAGTATCGTCGTATTCCGTTGTCAGGGTTGTGCAAATGCGGCAATACGCTGATACTCACCGTTCACGAAGGTTCGGTCAAAAAGTACTTGGAAGTGTCTAAGGAAATGGGTGAAAAGTATGGTTTATCAGAGTACACGAGGCAGCGCATAGCCATCATGGAAATGAGCATGACCTCGCTGTTTGACAATGATAAGGTCAAAAAATGCAAACTTTCCGATTTCTTTTAGGCCCACGCGTGGTAAATATTATAATACCTGGGAAGAATAAGCCAAGCTATACCAAAGGAATGGACCACCATGACAGCAAAAGAATATGGCGCTCCCAAGGGATTGCCCAAAAAGACCCCCTCAGTCTGTCCGGAATGCGGGAAAGTCATTGAGGCAAACTTGGTCGACAGGGATGGAAAGGTATACATTGAGAAAAAATGCGCAGAACACGGCGACTTCGTCGATGTTTATTGGTCCGACTCCGGAATGTTCAGAGAATCCGAACAGTACGCGGTCGACGGTCTCGGGATGATCAACAAGAACGACCCGACCTCAAATGATCAGAACGCTTTCTTCATGATCGGCGACAAGAAGATCGAGATGCTCTCATGCACCGGTCTCGCGAACATCGATCTTACCAACAGATGCAACATGGACTGCCCAATCTGTTTCGCCAACGCGAACCAGGCAGGATATGTTTATGAGCCCGATTTCGACACGGTAGTGAAGATGTTGGAGACACTCAGAGCAGAGGAACCGATAAAGTGCACCGCGGTACAGTTCTCTGGAGGAGAACCGACGATATACCCACGTCTCGTGGACGTAATCAAAAAATCGAAAGAACTCGGTTTCGCACAGGTACAGGTGGCTACCAACGGTATCAAATTCGCAAAGGACCCTGAATTCCTGAAAGAGGTCGTTGAAGCGGGACTGAATACCATTTACCTATCATTCGACGGTCTGACGGATGAGATTTATCTGCAGGCAAGAGACAGGAAGATGTGGGAAGTCAAACTCAAAGTGCTCGAGAATCTGAGAAAACTCGAGAAACCGTCATCAGTCGTTCTCGTTCCCACGGTGGTCAAGGGAATGAACGACCACCAGATCGGCGGCATAGTCAAATTCGCATTGGAGAACTCCGATGTAATAAGATGCGTGAACTTCCAGCCCGTTGCGTTCACCGGACGCATGACGCGCGAAGAACTCACCAAAGGACGTTTCACACTTCCGGACCTCGTAAAGGAGATGGAAGTACAAACGGGATTCACGACCAAGGATGATTGGTTCCCGGTGCCGGTCGTAGCACCGATCTCGAAGTTCGCATCATTGATGCTTGGTGAAAAGAAGGTTACGTTCACAACGCACCCTCATTGCGGTCTTGCGACATACATGTTCCAGGACGACAGCGGTAAAGTCACACCGATAACAAGATTCGTCGACGTCAAGAGGCTTTCGAAAGGCCTATGGGACCTTTCCGAGATAGCTCAGGACGCATGGTTCAAGAAACGCTACGTCCTGAAGGCAGCAAAGCTTTTGGACGAATGCACATTCGAAGAGAACCTGCCTGAAGGCATGACCAAGAAAACGCTCAGAAAACTTCTGTTGAACATAATGAGCGACAAGAGCAAGGAAACACTTGCGGCATTCTCATGGAAGATGATGATGGTCAGTGGAATGCACTTCATGGACTCATATAACTATGACGTAGAGCGTGTCAAGAGATGCGCCATACACTATGTGACGCCGGACCTGCGCGTGATTCCGTTCTGCGCATTCAACGGCGGACCGGAATACCGTAAAGAGGTCGAGAAGAAGTTCTCGGTGCCTCTGGAGGAATGGAAAGCGAAGAACAAAGGGGTGGAATAGGGATGCTTGTAAAGTATGAAAAATGTCTTCATTGCGGTTGCTGCGTAGGCTCATGCCCGCAGAACGCAATATACCTGAATGAATACGTGATTGAAGTCGGCGACGCATGCAACAGATGCGGACGCTGTGTGAAAATATGCCCTGTGGCAGCATTGACCATGGAGGCTAAGAAATGAAGACCTACAAGTGCGACGTCGTCGTTGTAGGTGCAGGCCCCGGCGGAAGCATGGCTGCAAAGTATGCCGCGCTCGGCGGACTGAATGTCCTCCTTCTGGAAAAGAAGGCAGAGATCGGATCACCGCTCAGATGTGCCGAGGGCGTATCGAAAAAATGGTTGTCCGAAATAGGCGTGACACCGGACCCGGCATGGATATGTGCTGACATGGCTGGTGCGATCATCATCTCACCGTCAGGACACAGATTCCAGCTCGATGAGAGCAAAGCAGGCTCCGAAGTGGGATATGTTTTGGAAAGACACCTGTTCGACAAGGCACTGGCAAGACAGGCAGCTGATGCCGGTGCAAAGATAATGATGAGGACGTCCTGCAGAGACGTCATAAAGAAGGACGGCAAGCTCGTTGGTATCAAAGCCGATGAAATGGGTGAGCCGATCGAGATCTACGCTAAATGCATAGTAGCAGCAGATGGATTCGAATCGCAGGTCGCAAGATGGGCCGGATTGGACACCACGCTGGAAATGAAAGACATCGACACATGCATCCAGTATAGGATGACCAACATCGACATCGACCCGCACTTCTGTGTGTTCCAGGTCGGTTCCGCAGCTCCGGGAGGATACATCTGGATATTCCCGAAGGGTGACAGGATCGCAAACGTTGGTATCGGCGTTCAGGCAAAGAAGTGCAAACACGGCGCAGACCCGAAGTACTATCTTGACAAATACATAGCAAACGACCCGGCACTGAAGAACGGGCAGATCATCGAGATCATCGGCGGTGGAGTATCAACATGCCCTGGACTCGAAGACGGTGCGGTCGCAGACAACTTAGTTCTTGTCGGTGACGCAGCAAGGATCATCGACCCGATCACAGGTGGAGGAATAGCACACGCATGCAGAACCGGTATGTACGCCGGTAAAGTGCTTGCGGAATGTGCGAAGAAGGACGACTTCTCCAAGAAGGCACTCCAGCCGTACGAGAAGATGTGGCGCGACCGCATGGAAGACAAGCTCTACAGGAACTGGATGGCAAAAGAACGCTTTGCGTCACTGTCGGACGATGTTCTTGACGACCTCGTCAAAATGATCGCTGATTCAGATATTGGTGAAGTTAATGTACTGAATCTTCTGAAAGTGATCAAGGAAAAATATCCGCAGGTCGTAGAAGGCTTCGAAGATCTTATTTAGAAACGGTCACGCCCTTCACGTTCGTACGGACGATGAAGGGTCGACCACCTCTTTTTTCTATTGCTTCACACACATCATCGGGTTTGTCAGTGAGAGCTATCATGCTTCCACCTCCGCCCGCTCCGGTGAGTTTCGCACCGTATGAGTGAGGAAGTGCGGAGTCCACAAGTGTGTTAAGTTCTTTGCAGGAGACTCCGAGTATTGAAAGTAATTTGTGGTCTTTTGTCATAAGCTCGCCGAGCCTGACCGAATCATTCTTCTTCATGGCTTCGATCCCTTCCAATGTAATGTCGCCGATCTCGTTGACAATATCATATGCGAATCCGTTCTTGTCACGATATTTCCTGACACGTTCCACAAGCGGTCCCGTGGGTGCGTGTATTCCGGTATAACCGACAACAAACGTCATATCTGGCACTTCCATGTTGGAGACGTTCCAGGTGTTGTCGTTGCGTGAAATACTCCACAAGCGGTCCTCTGAGGATGATCCGTTGACGATTATTCCTCTACCGTTCGTACATGCTGAGGTGTCAAGGGGGCTCGCGCGCCCCTGCACGCTGTATTCGGTGTCGAAAGCATCCTCTGCGATGTCCTTTCCGTAAACAGACTGGTCCTTCATTGCACGTATCGCTGCCGAGAACGATACGGAGAGTGCTGCCGACGATCCCAATCCGGATCCGGCTGGAATGTCGCTTACGGTGTCCACCGCGACCGATTCCAACCCATGCTTCTGGAGCATGTGGTAAATGTAAGGGTGTTTGTCGAATGCAACAGGCCTTCCGTTAAGAGAGTTCTCAGAATCGTATCTGATCGAACATGCGAATCTCTTGTCTATCGCGATGGCAACGGCCGGTTTGCCGTATACCACTGCGTGTTCACCCAGCAGAATGAATTTACCGGGTGCGGAAGCTGTGACCATCTGAGTACACCTATCTGTTGAGCCCGTATCTGCTCAGTGCCTCAGCGATAACGTCTTTCGGACTTCTTCCGCTGAGCTGTTGTTTTCCGACGTTCCACCATTTGTCTTCGCGTTCCTCGACGGCCTTCTCGAAAGCCTCATCTGATTCAAAGTCCTCACGTTTCACTTTTTCGAGTGATTTGTATGCGGCATCAAGCAGATCGACACCATATCTCTGGTTTGCGACGACTACACCGATCATGTGATCAAAACAATATGATAATTCAAGCGCAAGGTCTTCCGGAAGTGATTCCATCATCATGTCCAGGATGCTGTTGGCGGTCATCGTGAACACGAGTTCATTTCTACCTTCTTCGGGCACCTTGTTCTCGTCTGCGAATTCGATCATTTCCTTGAGCCAGAGGTCTCTGAGCGCTTCCATTCTTTTCGGGTTCTTTCCCCAGAGCTGTGATTCCAGGGGAATGCACTCATCGTCTACGTTCGCAAAGAGGTCGTTCACGGTTTCCAATTTATCGTCTTCTTTCATTTTATCAGCTTCCGCATTACATTTTCAAGTATATCCATTCCGCGGTTTATTTTACTCTCATCCGCGGCGTACGAGAATCTAAGGTGTCCTTCCCCGCCCTTGCCGAATGCGGACCCCGGAGTGCATATCAATCCATTCCTCGCAATTTCCATCGCCAATTCGTCAGATGTCATTTTCAGATCGAATGAGGGGAATGCGTAGAATGCACCTCTCGGAGGGGATATGTGCATTCCCGGAATCTCGTTGATCCTCTTGGATATGAGGTCGCGTCTTCCCTTGAATATCTTCCTCGCATTCTCCAAATACGGGTCAATGGTGGGAAGCGCATCAGCAATGCCGTACTGAGAGGGCATGTTGGGATTTGCGCACATGTGATAATTCATCTTCACCAGTTCTGGCATAATGTCCTTGGATGCGACAATGTAGCCCATCCTCCATCCGGTGACCGCCATCATTTTCGAGAATCCGTTTATCACAACAGCTTTGTCAAGCTCGTTGACGAAGGAGTAGTGTTTCCCTTCGTACACGAATGGTTCGTAAACCTCGTCGGAGATGACTGTGATGTTGTTGTCCGAGGCGATGTCACATATCGCTTTGAATGTCTTTTCATCAAGAACACTGCCGGTCGGATTGGACGGACTGTTCACGAACAGCACCTTGGTCTTTTTGGTTATGCTGCTCTGAATACTGTCGGTGTCAGGAAGGAGATCTTCTGTAAGAGTATACTTTCTCACCTTCGCACCTGCAATCATTGAATGTGGTTCGTAAACTACGAATCCGGGGTCTGGCACAATCGATTCGTCTCCCGGGTCAAGGAACGCGTTCGCAAGAAGGAATATCGCGGATGTCCCGCTTGGAGTGATGAGGATGTTGTCCTCATCGATGCCTTTGTAACGGTTTGCAACACCCTTCCTGAGTTCGGGTATTCCCGCGGACGGACCGTACCTGTTCTTCCCGGTGCGTGCGGCGTCGGCGATACCCTCAATGGCGGCCATCGGCGGTTCCAGATCAGGTTCCCCAAGCCCGAGGTTAATGGAATTCGAACCCGCAAGGTCGAACATTTTCCTTATTCCGGATACGGGTATCGAGGAAAGCCTGTCTGAAATCTTCATGCTCCCTCGAGTGTTTCAACGGTATAATATCTTTTCACGCGTACCTGGGTCGCGACCATGTTAAACCAACATGTATAAATCGGAAATAGACTTCGTCGTCAGCATCTGAATCATTCAGTAGGTGACCAAATGAGCGCAGGTAACACTACTAAGGCACGCACGTACAGTTGCGATGTTGTTGTCGTCGGAGCAGGCCCTGGCGGAAGTATGGCGGCCAAGTTCGCTGCGCTCGGAGGTCTTGATGTCATTGTTCTGGAAAAGAAGGCCGAGATAGGTTCTCCGCTGAGATGCGCTGAGGGAGTATCAAAAAAGTGGTTCGACTCCGTCGGGATAGAGGTAGACGAATCATGGATATCAACCGAGATCCAAAGAATGAAATTTGTTTCACCGTCCGGGTTCACATTCGTCTCTGACGAGGGTGGAAGTGACGGTTCCGGAAGAGGGTATGTTCTCGAACGTCATCTGTTCGACAAGGCACTGGCAAGACAGGCAGCTGACGCCGGTGCGAAGATAATGATGAGGACTGCCTGTAGAGGTATCATAAGGAAGGATGGCAAATTTGTCGGGATCAAAGCCGATGAGATGGGCGAGCCCATTGAGATTTACGCTAAATGTATTGTTGCTGCCGATGGTTTTGAATCACAGGTCGCAAGATGGGCCGGATTGGATACTTCACTTGAAATGAAGGATGTCGACTCATGTATACAGTACAGGATGACGAACGTAAACGTTGATCCGAACGCATGTGAATTCAGAATAGGTTCAGTATCTCCCGGAGGATACATCTGGATATTCCCCAAGGGCGAAGGTGTTGCCAATGTAGGTATCGGCATACAGGCGACCAGATGCGAACCTGGAGCAAGTCCGAAGTTCTATCTCGATAAATTCATTGAGGAGGATCCGAGACTCAGGGACGGACAGATATTGGAGATCTCAGGCGGAGGTGTCTCAACATCTAAACCCGTTTCTGCAACCACGGACAATCTTATCGCAGTGGGTGATGCTGCAAGGTTCATCAACCCTCTGACAGGCGGAGGGATACATGAAGCCTGCATATCCGGAATGTATGCCGGAAAGGTTCTCACGGAATGTGCCAGTAAAGGATCGTTCTCGAAAAAGGATCTTGCGGGATACGAGCATATGTGGGAGAAAGAAGTGGGCAGAAGATTCACCAGGAATGCCAAGATCAAAGAGAAATTCGTTCAGATGTCCGATGACCTCATGGATGAACTCATCATAATGCTTGACGATGCAGGGATGAAGAAACTGAAGATGGATTCTGTTCTCCGGATCCTCGCAGAGAAGAAGCCTGCGGTATTGGAAGCGATGGGAATTGACGCGGAAAAGTACAATTCATTGGATGTTTTCCCTAAACAGAAGCCGTGAAACATCTCCCATCGAAGATATCCTTTGTTCAACGATATTTTTGTTGTTTTTCCACAATTGTTACGTTTTCCCTATTACGTTTTAAACTTTTATTAAAAAAACCTTTAACTAAATATTTATACCAATGAATGAGATTCGATGTCCATGTCCTCAATAAGAAAGACAATAGGTTTGACCCTAGCTCTCATAGGTGTCGTAATAGCCGTAATGGGCCTCGCGATACTCCTTGATGTGGCAGGATCAAAAGAATGGACGGCCTACACGCTTATCGCGCTGGCTGTATTCATGCTGATTTACGGCGCACTTGTCGCGTATTACCTCGACAGGCCTAAAAATGCAAGGGCCCCCGCTGAAGCGGCACCGGTCGCACCGCGCAGGGCTGGATCCTACGTAGCAGAGGCTGAAGCACTCGGCGAAGGAAGACTTGCAGATGCAATTAAATTCGGTGCAGCAAAGCTCGACGCAAAGGTCGCAGCAGGCACAATGAGCAGAGGAACCGCAGATGCGTACTTCGACAAGCTCATGTCCTACGCACCCAAGAATGGAACTCCCGAAGAGGATGCAGCACTCGTATCCGTCAGCCAGCTCATCGGCGCAATAACCAAGACCGTTGAGAAAGTAGACCTTTCGGAAGCACACGACGACGCTCACGGCGATGCGGACGGATCCGGACGCAAGCTGGTGAAGGCTCCCAAGCAGAAGAAAGTCAAGCCTAAGAAGGTCAAGGCAGCAAAGCCCGCAAAGGTTGAGAAGGCAGCAGCACCTGTAACAAAGGGTGCAGTGGCAAGCGTATACGCAACCAAGGCGGCAAACGTCGGCAGCGGAAAACTCGCAGACTCGATCAAATACGGTGCTGCGAAGATCGACGCAAAGGTTGCGGCAGGCGTCATGAGTCAGGGAACTGCGGACATGTTCTACGGTAAACTGATGGCATACGCCCCCAAGATCGGAACTCCTGAGGAAGAGGCAACACTCGTACTGGTCAGTCAGCTCATCGGTGGAATCAACGATTACTCTGAAGATGTGAAGGCTGCAAACGCAAAGGCAGAAGCAGCAAAAGCAGCAACGGCCGCCGCGGCAGTAGCTGCAGCAGCCGCAGCAAAAGCTGAGGAGCCCGCCAAGGAAAAGCCGGCGAAGGTGAAGGAAGAGAAGCCTGCAGAGAAAGCACCGGAAAAGGCGAAGCCCGTTGAGGAAAAGCCCGTAGAGAAACCTGCGGCAAAAGTTTCAGCCGGTGGATTTGCAGCAAAGCCGATCAAGGCAGGCACCGGAAGACTCGCGGATGCGATAAAGTACGGCGCACAGAGACTTGACGCACGTGTCGGCGCAGGAGAGATTGACGAAGCAGCGGCAGACGCATTCTTCGACAAGCTTGTATCGTTCGCACCCAAGGCAGGAACCGATGGCGAAGAGGCAGCATTGGTTTCCGTCGCACAGATAATATCGGCGATAAACCGCGCATAAACACAAACCCCTTTCCTCAATTTCTTTTTTCAGGGAGACAGCATGTCAAAGGCATTGAACATGGATCTGATATACTGCTTCTTCGACGCAGCCAATATGCACAGGTGGAATGATCATCTCCGCCCGATAGAACTGACGGAGCTGGACAAACAGGCCCACAAGATGGCCATAGCATGGATGTTGGGTAAGTTCGAAGAGACGAACGGCGCGAACATCAATTGGACCGAACTGATAGAATATTCGATGTTCTCGTTCATTCAACGCCTTATTCTGACAGATCTGAAACCTCAACTTTTCCACAAAATAAGGCAGGAGCGTCCGAACGAGCTGAACGAATTCGTAATAAGCGAGTTCGAGACCGCCGTTCCGAATTGCAACGTTGAGTTCAAGAAACGTTTTGTGAAATACCTTGGAGGAAAAAAGACATCCAAAGAGGACCAGATCATTCGTGCCGCACATTACCTCGCGACAAGCTGGGAGTTCCGTTTGATAAAGGACCTGAACAGGTCTATGTATGGAATCGCACAGACGGAACGCGATATAGAACTCGAGTTGATGGCCCATTCCGGCCTGATGGGGCTCAGGGAACTGGTCAACAAGAGTGCGTACGGTTTCGTGGACTTATTCGGTCAGCTGAGGTTCCAACAGAGATGGGCGCGCACACCGAGGATCCCCAAGACCACCGTTCTGGGCCATTCGTTACTGGTTGCAAACATGGTCTATTTGAACAATCTGGACAAAAAGGTCGGAAAGGAGCAGATATATGTGGATTACTTCAGGGCGTTGTTCCATGACCTTCCGGAAGTGTTGACCAAGGACGTCATCTCACCGGTGAAGAACCGCATCAGCGGTCTGAACAAGTTGTTAGAGGATTACGAAGAGGACATGATGGAATCCAAAGTGCTTCCGTTGATACCCGCGCAATGGCAGGACGAGTTCAGAACCCTGATATACGATCCTTTCGGGGCCAAGGATAACACTGATGCAGGATACGACATCAAAACATGCGATCTCCTCGGAGCGTACATTGAGGCAGATCTCTCGATAAGATATGGAGTGGGTTCCGACAGATTGAAGAGTTCAAGGGATGAGCTGCGTGAGAAGCTCATCGAAAGAAAAGGAATAGATTCAAAAGGTTTGATCGAACGCCTTGATGCAATGACGGTCTAGTTTCCAAGAACTTCCTTGTTCATGTACTTCTGAAGCACCTTCGGAACGTTCACGGTACCGTCCTTGTTCTGATAATTCTCAAGTACAGCGACCATTGTTCTAGGAAGTGCCAGACCTGATCCGTTGAGTGTGTGTATGAACTCACTCTTAAGGTGCGGTTCCGGACGGAATTTGATCCTGGCACGGCGTGCCTGGAAATCTGTGAAACATGAACAGGACGACGCTTCCAACCAAGCATCCTTGCCGGGTGCATGCAATTCCAGGTCGTAGCATTTCGCGGCCGCGAAGCTCATATCTCCGGTACACAACAGCAATTCTCTGTATGGGAGTTTCAGACCTTTGATCACATCGATCGCGTCATTCTTCAGCTTCTCGAGCACATCAAAAGAACCTTCGGGGTGAACGAACTTCACAATCTCCACTTTATTGAACTCGTGTACTCTGATTATACCCCTCGTATCGGAGTGTCTGCCCGCTTCCCTTCTGAACGACGGGAGGTATGCAGTATATGATATTGGAAGATCCGTTCTGGCGAATATCTCGTCCTGGTGCATGTTTGTCACCGGGACTTCCGCAGTGGGATTCAACCAAAGGTCATCGCGCTCCAACCAGTACATGTCGTCCTTCAGGTTCGGATACTGACCAGTTCCGATGACCGCGTTGCGGTTCACAATAGCAGGAGGGAAAACTTCCGTGTAGCCCTGTTCCTGATGCAGGTCCAGCATATAGTTGACCAATGCACGCTCTAAACGTGCTCCATCGCCCTTCAGGACGTAGAAACCGCTTCCTGTGATCTTCACTCCACGGTTGAAATCGATGATGTCAAGGTCTTCTCCGATCTCGAAGTGTTCCTTGGGTTTGAATGTGAATTTCTTTGGTTTGTCTTCGTAGATGACAACATTGTCGTTAGCATCCTTTCCTACGGGAACGGATGAATGCGGAATGTTGGGAATGTTGAGAACACATTCCTCACGCTCAACCTCCAGATCGGCAATCCTGCTGTCGATGGCTTTGATCTCTTCCGAGACGATCCTCATTTCATCGATCTTCGCTTGTTTCTCCGCCTTGGGGAGTTTCGGGATCTCTGTGGACACTGTGTTGCGTTGCTGCTTCAGTTTATTGTTCATGTCCGTCAGATGACGCCATTTTTCATCAGTAGCAATGAATTTGTCAAGTATGTCTATGGAACGGTTTCTGTCCAAGATCATTTTCCGGATGCATTCCGGATCGTTTCTTATGACGGCTATATCAAGCATCGGAACACCTCAGAACTTCTTCTGTGACAGGGATGTCCATGTTCTTTTGTCCGTCAGGAGCACGACGGAGCCTCTTACATCCACGACTACGGTGTTTGTTGCTTCCGCTATGGCAGCCGCCATATCAGTTGTTGCGGTATCAGTTGAGGGAAGCACTTTGATTTTGATTAAACGGTTCTTTTTGATCTGATTGATTATTTCTTCTTTGACGTTGTCCCCGAATCCCTCTTTCCCAACGTGTACGGTAGGATTGAGTTCGAGGGCGCGCCTCATAAGTTCTTTTTTGGCTTCCTTCTCGCTCATGTTCTTTGCTCCTTTATGTAAGGTGTACGTCTGGCACAGTCACATTCCAGACACCTTGTCGTTACTTTATGTCCTTTCAGACGCACCCTGCTTGTCTTCCCAGGTACGAGTGCGATACCGCATTTCTTACAGTACAGTATCTCCTTCGGCATGGAGATCTTCGTCTTCATTCCGATCCTGCGTGCGATGTGCACATACCGTCTGGAACGTTCCGTGTTCCCCTCGGACGCTTCGCGGAAAGAGAGATTCAGGAGTATGCCCATCCTCTCTTTTGCGATGTCTTTCGCCTTACTGGGGTCGATACGTCTTTTGGACATGCGTGTCAGTTCATCGATATAGGATATAAAAACTGTTCTCTGTGCGCATCACACGACGACCAGTTTCAACAGGAAGTCCTTGACCTCCTGTTCCTCTCCGCTGAGTTCCCCGCCTTCTTTCACGGCGTACTCGTTCCAGAGGAATATGAAGTAGTCATGCAGAGTGGTGACAGCAGAGTCCCAGTCCTTCTTGGAGATGTTGATTCCAAGGTCTTCGTTTGTCAATATCCATTCGCCTTTGGCGTCATCGAATTCTACTGCGATCGTAAGGTTCTCGGTGAGTTTGACGTCACCCTCGGAGGAGATCATTCTGTTGAATTTCACTTCGTTGAACGGTACGACGGTCATTACGTTTCCGATGTCAGATATGGCGCCGTTGACGAACTTTATCCTTCCGCCGACGACTGACGATTTGCCGATCAGGTTCATTGCCTGTTCCTCGATATTCTTGTCGGTGAACGTCATTCTAACTCTGTTTCCGGCGATTTCCAGCTTAACGCCGTCCACCCTCTTGGATTTGGAGTGGGTTGCACGTATTACACCGCATGTTGCATTCTCGTAGCTCATTCCGAGCTTGATGATGTAGTCGCCGATCTTGTCCGAATCGACTTTGTCGAACACACTGTCGGCGGCGAACTTCATGTAATGTCCGTCACCGATGTCTAGGTCAGCTGCTAGTTGGATTATGTCCTCTGCAATGAGTCTCCTGAAACGGGGATCCTGGAAGTTGTCCTCAATCCAATATCCTCCCGCGCCGGAGCCCATGCTTATCAGAGTCCTTTCCAAAAGCATCAGTGCATCATCCACTATGCCGGACGTACTGATCTTCGGTGCTGACCTGAGTGATATTCCGGACGTGGGATCAATGAAAAGATCGAACATCTCCGAGAGACGTCTGTCGATCCTGTTCTGAAGCCTGAGTTCTTTGGAGATGAGGTATTCGCCGACGTGCCTGAAAAGTGATTGGATGTCAATCATGACACTTCCGGCAACTTCGACAGGGATTTTCCCGTCGCTTTTCTTCGAGATGACATTTACGTTAACTGAGCGCATTATCTATGGTATGTATTCGATACCTATTCAAGTTAACGCTCCCATGAACCTATACGGGTGTGTGAAAGAGATATTTTCGCGCTCGGGTGAGACGATATTTTAAATACAAATTGGTTAATCGACCTGAATAGAATTAATGATTGGTGATTGAAAATGGCAAGAAAGCCCGCAGTAATGTACAGACGGATCACGGGGCAGGCATTCACACGCAGAAAATACATGGGTGGTGTGCCTAACAACAGGATCAACCAGTATGACATGGGTAACCTCAGAGAGGAATTCCCAATTAAGATTTCATTGAGAGTAGAGAACCGCGTCCAGGTAAGGCACCTCGCCCTCGAAGCGGGACGTGTTGCTGCAAACAAGGTTATGAACAAGAGGGCTGGAGTTGCAAACTACCACCTCAAAGTACGTGTTTATCCGCACATTGTTCTCAGGGAGAACAAACTCGCCACAGGCGCAGGTGCAGACCGTGTTTCGAGTGGTATGAGGTCCGCATTCGGAAAGAATGTTGGAACCGCCGCAAGGATGGAACGCAACCAGGCCATACTGACAATCGACTGTGGACCGGCTCACTTCGCACTTGCGAAAGAAGCACTCTGGAAAGCATCGATGAAGTTCCCTACTCCCTGTTACATGGACATCGAGAAAGGTAAGGAACTCGTTCCTTAGGCATGTTCGACCTTCAGCTTGACAGAATAGTCAAGTGGATTATCGATAATGGATATGATTCAGTAGCTTTACAGCTGCCTGAAGGTCTCAAATCCAAATCTTTTGAAATTTCTGACTTTATCCGTAGCAATACGGATGTTTCAATTTCTATAATCGGTGATCCGTGTTATGGGGCCTGCGACCTGAGAAAGGATAATGCTGACGCATTGATTCATTTCGGCCATTCTCCAATTCCGTCATTGGACGATGGGGGAAACGTTCTGTACATTGAGTCAAAGGTCGATGCCGATATCAGCAGTATTTCATTGGTAGCTGATAAAATCCCGGGGAATGTGGGCATTCTGGCATCAGTACAGTATGTTCATCTGATACCGGAGATAACCTCGATCCTGGAGAAGAATGGAAAAACCGTCTTCGTGTCAGAAGGCGACAAACGTACGGTATACTCTGGACAGATACTCGGATGTAATTGCACAGCGGCAGAGAACATTTCCGATAAAGTTGATGCGTTTCTGTACATAGGTGAAGGGGATTTTCATCCTTTGGCCGCAGCGTTCGGCGTTGGAAAACCGATAATGATATACGATCCTATAAACAACGAGCTAAGGAATGTTGACGATGTCCGTGACAGAATACTGAGGAAAAGATTCGCAACAATCCAATCCTCGATGGATGCAAAGACATTTCTGATAATCGTGTGCAGCAAACCCGGTCAGAGAAGGGATGATGACGCGGTCATAGCAATGGAAAAGATCGAACATGCCGGCAGGAAAGCATACAAGATCGTCATGGACGAGATATCTCCTGAACGGCTGATGCATTACAATGTCGACGCATACGTTAATACAGCATGTCCCAGAATAGCAATGGATGATTCCGTACGTTATAGAAATCCCATGATAACGCTACCGGAATTGGACATAGTTCTGGGATTAGCGTCATGGGAAGAATACAAGTTCGATGTGATAAGACCGTAGATGTTTTTATCTCGAATACTGATGGTGGGAGCATGTACGCGGAAGATTTGATAAAGAAACCGTTCCCCGATGTCAAAGTGGGAATAGGGAGTGCATCAAAGAATGATAATTCCGCGAAAAGTGCCGCTGCATACAGGAACGTTACAGTATACACCGATCCGGACCTTCTGGTGAATGACCTCTATGAGGGAAAGATCGACGCCGCAGTTCGTGGAGATATGTCTTCATCCGTACTGCTTCCGAAACTCAAGGAGAAGTTCGGCCTTACGGATCTGCAAAGAGTTGTTTTACTGCAGCCAGAGGGTAAGAAGCTGATATTCGTCGCCCCCGTGGGAATAGACGAAGGCTGGACTGCCGGTCAGAAATACGATCTTGCGGTCGGAAGTATAAAACTGATGAGAAAACTCGGAATGGGTGAAAAGATAGCAGTAATGTCCGGAGGAAGGAAGGATGACCGCGGAAGAAATCCGTTGGTTGACATCTCCATAGACAATGCGTTGGAAGTGACCGACCTTCTGAAAGAGGACGGTTACGACGCTTATCATGCAGAAATACTGATAGAATCGGCATCAGACGAAGCCGATCTGATAATTGCACCCGACGGAATCTCTGGAAACCTGATATTCCGAACGCTCCATTTTCTGGGCGGGGCAATGGCGTTGGGTGCGCCCGTAATAAATATGGATAAGGTATTCATAGACACATCCAGAGTGAAAACGGATTACACTGATTCGATCGCGCTTGCGATGAAACTGACGGAGAGGATGAAATGATATTGGAGATAGACGGTGCGCATTCAGGGATTCGTTTTTCAGCATGCCACTTCATACCGTGCCACGAGAAATGTGCCAGACTTCATGGGCATTCCTACATCGTGCGTTTGAGACTGGAAGGAGACATCGGCGAAGCGGGAATGCTTATGGACTTCGTCGTTCTGAAGAAGGCACTGAAGGCAATGGCCGACGAGTTCGATCATAAGACATTGCTTCCAAAGAATTCCAAAGGCGTGAAGATCACAGTGAAGAACAGGGAGGTCGAAGTAACATCAGAAGGGAAACGCTACGTGTTCCCGGAAGAGGACGTCACATTATTGGACGTTACAACAACGACGGCAGAGGAAATGACAGAAATGATGTTGACGAGCCTCTGCAAGAATGTCAAATTCCCTAAGAATGTGAAAAGTGTTGCCGTCGGTCTCGATGAGGAACGCGGTCAGACCGCATGGGCGTCCACGGAGTTGTGAACTTGCCTGCGGTAGTGCTTCTGTCCGGCGGATTGGACTCCACCGTAACATTGGCGAAGGCAATAGCTGACGGTCATTCCGTTACAGCGTTATCGTTCGAATACGGGCAGAAACACACGCGTGAATTGGATTCAGCGAAGAACGTATGCAAGCATTATGGCGTACGTCACGTGATAATGAAGATGGATCTGACGTCATTCAGATCATCACTGATAAGAGATGACATGGAAATACCGAAGGGACGCGATCACATCGGCAACGATATACCGGATACGTATGTGCCAGCACGCAACATTATCATGTTAAGTGCAGCTGCAGGATTGTGTGAATCCACCGATTCTGACAGGATATACATAGGTGCGAATTCGGTGGATTATTCAGGCTATCCGGATTGCAGACCCGAGTTCTTTGAATCATTCGAGGAGATGATCGGCGTAGGAACGAAGGCAGGCGTGGAAGGTCATGGGATAAAGATTGAAACGCCGATACTTAGGTTGTCAAAAGCCGACATCGTCAGATTGGGAATGGAACTCAAAGCACCGTTGGAACTGACATGGTCATGCTACAGCGGTGGAAAGAAAGCATGCGGAAAATGCGATTCATGTATACTTAGACTGAACGGTTTCAAAGAGGCCGGGGTCAAAGACCCTGTGGGGTATGAGAAATGAAGATATGTGAGATGTTCAAATCAATACAGGGCGAAGGTCTGATGATCGGTGCCCTTACATTCTTCGTCAGAACAGCAGGATGTAATCTGGACTGTTCGTGGTGCGACACACAGTACTCGAAACAGAAAGGTACCGAAGTGTCCGTTGACAATATCATATCGGAGATCGGCGACTGCAGGAATGTATGTCTCACAGGAGGAGAACCGCTCCTTCAGGATGAAATATACCCGCTGATGGAAAAACTCCTGAAAAAAGGCAAATGTGTGGTTCTCGAGACTAACGGGTCAATGGACATATCTAAAGTTCCAAAGGATCCGAACATGATAATCAGTATGGACATCAAATGCCCGTCATCGGGGATGGAAGAGGGAATGATGCTTTCCAACATGGACATTTTGAAAAAGACGGATCAGCTGAAGTTCGTAGTCAGCAACGGCGGTGATTTCGAGTATGCATTATTGCTACTGAAAGAGAAGCCGGTGAAATGCACGATCATATTCTCGCCAGTGGGTGGAATGGACATAGAACCGCTTGCCGAGGAAGTAATAGAAAGAAACCTTGATGTAAGAGTGATGCCCCAGTTACACAAAATAATCTGGGGAAATAAAAGAGGAGTTTAACCTCTGGCGATTCTTCTGTTGAAGTTCGTTATGCCTTCTTCCACAGTGCCTTCTTCGTCGAATGAGACTTTGATCCCGGCTCCTGTGAGTTTATCATATCCATGAGGGCCGATACCGCCGGTGATGACAGCATCCACTTTCAGGGAAATGATCGCATCGGCAACCTTCATTCCGGCGCCTTCAAGTGAATTCATGTACTCATTCTTCACCACTTCGTAATCGAGCGTTTCGGAATCAACGATGAGGAAGAACGGAGCATGTCCGAAATCGTCCGCTATGAATGAGTCTAAAGATTCACCTTCGGCGACAACACCTATCTTCATCTGTGTTCCACCGTTTTGATGACCTTCTCCACGATCTCGCCGAACGCTTTGGCCACAGGTGAATCGGGACTGCCAAGGACAACAGGTGTACCGGCATCTCCGCTCTTGACCACTCCCGGTTCTAACGGGATGGCACCGAGGAACTGCACTTCCATGCTCTCTGCCATGTTCTTTCCTCCGCCTGCACCGAATATGTCAACCTTCTCGTTGCAGTGCGGGCAGATGAATCCGCTCATGTTCTCAATCACACCGATGATGGGCATGTTCGCCTGTGCCGCGAATACAAGTGATTTGCGGCTGTCGAGGAGTGCGACGTCCTGCGGTGTCGTTACAATCACGAAACCGTCAGCTTTCGGGAATAATTGGATTATCGACAATGCTTCGTCGCCGGTTCCAGGCGGCATGTCTATGATGAGATAATCAAGACTGCCCCACTGTACGTCTTCGGCAAACTGTCTGAGTGCCCCCATCTTGACGGGACCTCTCCAAGCGATAGGGATGTCCTTGTCCGGAAGAAGGAATGCCATGGACATGACCTTCAGGTTGTTGGGTGCCGTGACCGGAATGAGTTTGTTGTCTTCTGCGATGATCTGCTCGTCTTCCACGCCAAGCATCTTCGGCATGTTCGGACCGTGAATATCAACATCCATAACACCGACCTTCAGGTTTTTCATTGCCAAGGACATTGCCAAGTTCGCGGTGACGGTGCTTTTTCCAACTCCGCCTTTACCGCTGAGAACAATGATCGTGTGCTTTATTTTGCTGAGATTATCCTGACGCTTCACGTCGGCCTCGCTTATCATCGGTTTGCCTGCCATTTCAATCAGATTCGGAAATGGGCTGACATCATAAAAGGATTGTCCACGGTCGATTGTTAAAGTGGTGTTTAGAGACCGCAAAATGTTTATCCGCAACTGCAGGTTGTCTGTTTATGCCATTAGGGGATCCCGGCGGAGGAATGTTCGAGTATACGAAAGAAGGACTTCCGGAGAACATCACCGCGGTGACGGTCAGCGTATCGGAAATGAAACGTTCTGTGGTATTTTACAGAGATATTTTGAAAATGACCGTTGTGTCTGAAACGGATTCCGAATCAGTGCTGTCGATAGAGTCGTTTTTCATTATTTTGAAGAAGAGCCAGAGAGTTGGTTTTGATACCGGAATATATATCGGAGTTTACGACCCATTCGAGTTCCACAGAAGGATGGTGGACGAAGGCGTCGTATTCATCAGACACCCTGAACGCGGGCCGATCGGAGTGTATGCGTCATTCAGGGACCCCGACATGAACGTTCTTCATGCAGTAGAGAAAAAACGGAAAAAATAAGTGGTTTAAGATCCGAGGTTAGATTTCTCGATGGCGTCGTCGATCTCTCTCTTCAGTTCGTCCGGCAGACCTTTGATACCGCCTTCCAGGAATCCTCTGACGATCATTCCTACGGCTTCGTCTTCAGTGAGTCCGCGCGTCATCAGATATTCGACCTGATCCCTTGCGATCTTTCCGACGGCGGCTTCATGAGTCATTTCAACATCTGAAACGTTCGCCTCAAGCTCCGGAACGGCAAGCGTGCTTCCGTTGTCCGTGAGAACGAGGCTTCTGCATTCCAGGTGCGCCTTCGCACCCTTTGCGTTACCGACGAGTTTACCGCGGGCCATCATGGTTCCGCCAATTGTTATGCTACGGGAAATGATCTCGGCGTGAGTGTTCGGTGCGTTGAGAACCACCTCTCCCCCGGTATCAATCTCAGTTCCAGGGTGTGATAAGCATATCGAATTGAATTTCACTGATGCACCTTCACCGTTCAGATATGCAACAGGATAACTCTGCATCGATCCCACCGGGTTCAGAATGACGTAGTTGTTCACGAATGTGGTATCCTTGCCCATTATTGTCACTGTTCTCGGACGTACTCCGGTCTTGTCGCCCCAGTTGTGAACCATCGAGAATATCAGTGATCCGCCGTCCTCGATGAATATTTCGGAAACACCGATGTGAAGTGAATCAGACGCATGCTTGTGTGACGTACATCCGGTGATGATCTCCAGATGCGCATTCTTTTCGACGATGATGATGTTGTGAACATTCTGAATGCTCTTGTCACGGTCGATCATCATGCACGTCTGCAGCGGCTCGGTAACTTTTTTGCCTTCTTTCACGCGAATGAAGTATCCGTCCGATTCCTCAAGGTACGTCTTTGCGGTGTACTTGTCCTTGGTAGGGTCTACTGCCTTCCAGTAATAATCCTTCAGTCCGTTGTACTTCTTCAGTGCATCTTTCGTGGACATTACTTCAGCGTCTTTCGTTTTTGTGGAACAGTGACTCTGAGCGTTGTCGATGAACAGTATCGTTCCGGAACGTTCCTTCTCATCAGGGATAACACCAACGTTAACGAGCTGGCTCTTCATGTCCGCGGACGTTTTTGTAAGGTCTTTTATCTCCTTTGAATCATCCGAACTTGTTGAAGCGTACTTATCGAGATCGAAGTCGCGACCGTACTTTCCCTTTTTGTCGAGGGCCTTGGTCACATCTGAACTAGCGGTTGTCTGCATTGTATGCACTCCCTGTATCCTCTTTCTCTAATGTCTTTCAGAATGTCTGCGGGTCTGCCGGAACATCCTATCCTTCCCTCTTTCAGAACGTATGCGTGATCTGCACCAATATGATCCAAGATCTGACCGGTGTGTGTGATAACAAGCGCGGATGCGTGTTTCATCCCTTTGCATCTCTGTGCGCTTCCGTACAGTAAATCATGCACTTTCTTTCCCACCAATCCCATGCTTTCTATGTCCACACCCGATTCGGGTTCATCCAAGAGCAGGAACGACGGGTTCTGTGCACTTAACTGTAAAAGTTCCGAACGTTTGATCTCCCCTCCGGAAAATCCAACGTTAACGTCTCTATCCATGAACTTCTCCATTTTGAATTCGTTAGAACGTTCAACGAATTCATTGCTGCCCTTGGCCGCAGCCTTGACGAGGCTTCCGAGTTTCACGCCGACAACGTTCGGAGGGCGCTGCATCATCATTCCGATACCGCGTTTCGCACGTTCGTCAATCGACATGTGCGTGATATCCTCGCCTTTGAAGATTATCCTTCCTTTCGTGACTTCGCAGTAGCCGTATCCCATTATGGTGGCCAGAAGCGTGGATTTTCCGGAACCGTTCGGGCCGAATAGGACGCATGTGTTACCGTCCTTAACTTCAAGGTTGATTCCTTTCAGGATCTCCCTGTCCCCGACTTTGACATGTAGGTCTTCTACTTTTAGCAGACTTTCACCTCGTAACGATAGTTCTGTATGCCCCACTCTTATAATCATCTTTTGTTTGTACGCGCGCATTTTAGCACATAGATGCTTTAATAGAGCCACGACATTAGCGTATCTATGAAAGTTGTCGCACTTAACGGCAGCCCCCGTCTCATCGGAAACACATCCGCCGCGATCAATACCGTACTGGACGAGTTGGAAAAGGAAGGTATCCAGACGGAACACATACAGGTCTATGAGTCAGCGGTGATACCATGCAACGACTGCGGTTCTTGCGGAATACGCGGTGACGGACGCTGCATCAATGAAAATGATGATGTGAATGTGTACATAGAGAAGATACTCGCCGCTGACGGCATCATTCTGGCATCACCGACATATTACGGTTCGATGACGTCACAGCTGAAGATGATCCTCGAACGCATCGGTTATGCATCGAAGACATCAAACAACCAACTGAAGAGAAAGGTGGGCGCGGCAATAGCGATACAGGGACACCATGGGGGAAGCATGGTGTTCTCCGAACTGGTGAATTTCATGCTGGAGAACCAGATAACTGTATGTGGGTCATCATCATGCACAGTCCTTTCCGGAGAAAAACCGTCAGCGATCCTTCAGGACAAAAATGGCATGAAGGCATTGAAAGACCTCGGTAAGGAAATGGCGTGGTTGCTGGAAAGACTTCAGAAATAATGTAAATACTTACGAAGGGATACGATAACATGTATTGGTGGGACGAGTACGAGAATAAGGTGTCAACGCCTAAGAAGGCTCTCTCTTTCGTTAAACCAGGCGATGCCATTTTCATAAGTGGCGGATGTGCCTGGCCCAAGTACATTACCGAAAACCTTCTGATGAAGGAAGCATATCACGACAACAAGATTCTGACGCCCTTTACATTCATGCCCTCTCCGTACGTAAAACCGGAGGTGCAGAAGAAATTCCGTGTGAACTCGTTTTATATGGATTCCGAGGTTGAACGCGTCGTTCAGAACGGACGTGCGGACTATACTCCGATCCATACTTCCGAGTTACCGTATATGTTCGAGACCGGACGTATTCCATTGGACGTGGCGATCATTCAGGTGTCGCCGCCGGACATGCACGGATACTTCTCATTGGGAACATCCGTGGATATAGCAAAGGCCGCCACCGAAGCAGCGGAAGTCGTCATCGCGGAAGTAAACAGGCAGATGCCCAGAACTCTGGGCGACTCATTCATTCACATTTCACAGATCGACTACATAATTGAGGTCGATTACCCAGTGGACCACGAGTTGGATCCAGAAGGCATAAGTCCGGATGTGGTCGACGCGATCGCCGAGAATGTAGCAAAAATGGTTCCGGACGGAGCCACTCTGCAGATAGGAATCGGACAGATTCCGGATGCGGTTCTGAGGCATTTGAAAGGAAAGAAACACCTTGGAATCCACACGGAAATGTTCTCTGACGGTGTTGTCGACCTCGTTGAGGCCGGAGTTATTACGGGAGAACGCAAAACGATTCATCCGAAGAAGATAATCACATCATTCGTTGTAGGTTCCGCGAAACTCATCGATTTCGTGAACAACAACCCTATGATAGAATTCCATCCGTCAGATTATACCAATAACCCGTTGATAATCGCACAGAACCATAAGATGGTCGCGATCAACACAGCATCGTCTGTGGACCTGACGGGACAGATCCTGGCAGACCGTACGGGAATGGATTATGTGGCGAACCCGGGAGGCCAGGAGGATTTCGTCCGTGGAGCCATTTACGGAAAAGGCCGTTCAATAATCGCATTGCCTTCTTCGTCCGTTGATGGTGAGACGTCACGCATCGTTCCGTTCATACCCCATGGAGCAGGTGTATCATCATCGAGAGAGGATATTCACTACGTCATCACGGAATACGGAATCGCACGTCTGCGTGGAAAGACTCTCGCAAACCGTTCGTTAGAGCTGATCAATGTAGCGCACCCGAATCACAGGGCCAAGCTGATCGACTTGGCAGTGGCGATGGGATATCTGCCCGAGGATCAGAGCAAACGTCCGTACCTCGGAAAGCCGTACCCGTCCGAATTCGAGTACAAAGAGAGATTCAACGAAAAGGAAGTGTTCATCCGTCCGGTGAAGCCGACCGACGAGGATGTGATGAAAGACCTGTTCTACTCATTTTCGCCGAAAACTGTACGTCAGAGATTCTTTTCCGAACGTGTGATACAACCGAGGATGGAACGGATGTCCCAGGTGAACATTGACTATGACATTTCAATGACGTTTGGCGTATTCGTAGGAAACCGCGATCTCGAGGAAATGGTTGCTGTTTGCGGTTATGAACGTAACCCGAAGGACAGCAGTGCGGAAGTGTTCTTTGCCGTGCGTGATACATGGCAGGGCAAAGGTCTCGGAACGTACATGCTGAACTTATTGATCAATGTAGGAAAAGATAGGAATGTGAAACGGTTTACCGCAGAAGTGTTGTCGAGCAACATGAGCATGCTCAACCTGTTCTACCGTACGGGATTAGACGTATCATCCAAACTGGAGGATGACGTCTACTTAGTCGGATTCGACCTTGTGAAAGGTTCGAAGTGATCATTTCTGTTCGCGTATCGCGACACGTCTGATCTTTCCGCTTGTGGTCTTCGGTAATTCCTTGACGAATTCAACCATTCTAGGATACTTGTACGGAGCGGTCTCCTTCTTGACGAAGTTCTGTATCTCCTTTTTCAATTCCTCAGTGGGTTCGAATCCCTTTTTCAGAACGATCGTGGCTTTAACGATCTGTCCGCGTACATCGTCCGGGACACCGGTTATGGCGCATTCCAGAACGCTCGGGTGCAGAAGTATTACCGACTCGATTTCGAACGGACCTATCCTGTAACCTGAGGATTTGATTATATCGTCATTTCTTCCAACGTACCAGTAATAACCATCCTCGTCCTTCCATGCGATGTCTCCGGTGTGGTGGTATCCGTTGTATATCGTCTCGTTAGTCTTCTTCTCGTCTTTGTAGTAGCACCTGAAGATGCCTGCAGGATCGTTATCAACACGGCACACGATCTCTCCGTTCTCTCCGGGAGGGCAGCTGTTGCCTTCGTCATCAAAGAGGTCGACATCATACTGAGGTGATGGTTTACCCATCGATCCCGGGCGCGGTTCCATGCCGAGTGTGTTGCAGACCAGTAACGTAGTTTCAGTCTGACCGAATCCTTCCATCAGCTTCAATCCTGTGGTGTTATACCAGTTGTTGAACACATCCGGGTTCAATGCTTCGCCTGCGATGCTTGTGTGTCTCAGTGATGAAAGATCGAATTTCTCCAATCCTTCATTGATGAAGAATCTGAACATCGTCGGTGGGCAACACAGAGTTGTGATCTTGTGTTTCGCAACTAACGACAGAACATCGAACGGTGTGAATTTGACATAATCGTAAACGAACACTGCAGCTTCCATGATCCATTGTCCGTAGATCTTTCCCCATGCGGCCTTCGCCCACCCCGTCTCGGCGATAGTGAAATGAATTCCGTCAGGATCGACATTGTGCCAGTGCTTCGCTGTGAGTATGTGTCCCAAGGGATACGTATGATCATGCAATACCATTTTCGGATATCCGGTTGTACCGGACGAGAAGTACATCATGAATGGTTCTGTCGCTAACGTAGGAACACGTTCGAGAATGTCCGATGCCTTTTCCACTTCTGCGTCAAAGTCAACCCATCCATCCCTCTTACCACCGGTCATTGCTTTCAGATTCAGATAATCGAATTTATCTTCCATTCCGTTGAATGCTTCTGTGACTTTGCCATGTTCGGTGCATATCACGGCTTTCGCATTGGAGAGTCCGATGCGGTATTCCGCATCGTGCTTCGTGAGCATTGATGTAACGGGAACAAGGATCGCACCGAGTTTGTGCAGTGCGATGGTTACGTACCAATATTGGTAATTGTGTTTTAGCGTAACAATAACGAAATCGCCCTTACCGATGCCCTGTGATTTCAGGAAGTTCGCCGTTTTGTTGGAGTACTTCATGATGTCGGCAAAGGTGAGCGTTTTTTCATCACCAGCTTCGTTGCACCAGACCAACGCACGTCTTGTAGGATCGTTCTTTCCTATGTCATCGATGATGTCGTATCCGAAGTTGAAGTTGTCCGGATATTTGACCTTCAGATCGCAGAGTATTCCATCCTCATCGAACTTCTCTTCGATGTATCGGAGATTGATGTTCCTCATCAGACCGACTCCCTCATGACTATTGCAAGGAATTTGCAGCCGTTCTTGTCAGTCGCTATCATTCCGTGCGGTTTGCTGGAATCGTAGAATATCGAGTCGCCTGCGTTCAGTGTCTCCACATGTTTCTCGTACTTGAATCTTAAACTGCCTTCGATCACGTAATCGAATTCCTGGCCTTTGTGTACCGATTGTGGAATATCAACATTCTGTGCAGTGTCATCGTAAGGTGCGAAGACCAGCATCGGCTCTATCATTTTGTTCTTGAATTTGGATGCAAGGTTCGTGTACTCGAATCCCTCACGTCTCTTCAGAGGAAGGCCGTGACCACCTCTTACGATGGTGTATTCAGTAAGTCTCGGAGCTTCGCCCGTGAGAATTTCAACCATGTCAACACCGAGCATCTTTGCACATCGGTATAGGAACGTGAACGTGAAATCTTTCTTTCCCGATTCGTATTCTGTGTATTCTTCAGGGGTCACACCGGTTGCGGCCGCTGCCTCTTGCAGGGACAGTCCTTCGGTCTCACGGAGTGAACATATTCTTTCCGCTATTTCGGCTACTTTAGGCTCCATCAACTACCATCATCTGAATTGGGATTAAAAAAATATGGGTATAACCA
>JGI994J12354_10000283_pt1 | contig 49962 bp, 33 predicted proteins | sample IntmicLarv3ML3BL_FD_12354 | JGI IMG/M metagenome (IMG submission 12354) | reverse complement strand
GACCACCTAAATTTACTGTTCCTCCATCATTAAAGGATAATACTCCTCCTGTTCCTGTGAAGTTTACATTAATTGCTCCTGTTACTCCCAAATCTGCAACTGCCAAGTTGGATGCTACCATTCCTACCCCTGCTCCATCTATATTTAGTGTTCCACCTTGGGTATCTAATAGACTTCCTGCTCCTGTCAAGTATATTCCTATAGCACCATTTCCTACATTGGTTATTGCTCCTGTTCCATAACTCAATGTATTTCCAGATTCTGGATATATTCCTATGGTATCACTTGAGTTAACATTTACCACTACATTGGACAATGTGTGACTTTGTGATACCCCTCCCAAGTATAATCCCACTGATGTTGATGTTCCTCCTCCATAAGATCCCACTGATATAGTTGATCCATTTATTGTGGATGTGGAATCACTCAAATATACTGCCAATGTATCTGTAGAACCACTTGCGTCTACATTTCCTGTTATTACTACTCCACCATCTGCATATACCCCTGTTGATCCTGAACCTTGAATTATAGTATCAAAATCTATCAATGAGCCATTTTCTCCGTATATACCAATTGCACCTGAGGATAAATTCACTACTCCTGTATTATTAATTTGATTAGCTCCTGTTCCATTTAGTGCTATGGCTGCTCCTATTCCATTTACAGATATAGTTCCACTATTATCAAGGGATGCTCCTAGTCCTTCTACGTAAGCTCCCACACCTGTGGTCACATTTATTTGATTTCTATTGTCTCCAATATTTGTGCCACTGCCACCTATGATTGCCATTCCTGTTGCATCATCTGCTACTATTGTTCCACTGTTGATTATTGTGGCTGTTCCTCCAGATGATTTGGCTACCAAGGCTGCTGATGTACCTCCACTTCCTGTCATTATTATGGTTCCTGTATTCTCTGCTGTCCCATCTTCTGCCATATATCCCACTGAATTACCAAAGCTAGATCCTGTGAATAACCCACTTGCAATATAGTTTGAATTATTTCCTACCAAAGCTCCTACTGCCCCTGAGGTAGTCAGATCTGTTATATCTAATCCATTATTTACTGTCATACCACCATCTACATAGATTCCTACTACTTGAGTTCCACCTATCAAATCAATATCTGATCCATGATTAGCAGTACTAGATGGTGTTCCCATATAATATAACCCTATATTTGATGCTGATGCTCTATTCTCCAGTGTTATTTTTGCTCCACCTATTGAGGCTCCATTAGACAAATACATTCCTGTTCCTGTGGCATTGGATGCATCTCCAACATTTAGAGCTAATCCTGTGTTTACTGTGACTACTCCATTTGCTACATAAGCTCCCAAAGCCATATCTGTTCCTGTGGATTTTGCGTTTATTTCTGTATTATCTAGAGTCCCTCCATTGGCCAAATATATTCCCACTGTCTTGTCATCCTCTGCAGTAAATGACCCACCTGATAGAATAGCCCCTCCATTGGCATATACTCCAACTGATGCTCTTCTGGCTATTAGATCAAATCCATTATTAATTGTATTTACTCCATCTAAGTATATTCCCACTGATCTTAGGGGATCAGCTGAGGCTACTCCATCTATTATTAGATTATTTAGTATTGTTATATTGGAGTTGTCTCTTGCATATACATATATATTTTCCTGACTATTATCTATATTTACTGTTCCACCACTTAAATCTACATTGGCATTATCTGATACTATTGCAAAGGATCTTGTGCCATTAAATACTATGTTTCCAGCTGCATTGTCTGTTATTGTAGCTCCATCCTTTACCAATATACCAGTGGTTCCCAGACCATTTAGACTAATTGTACCATTATTTAGCATATTGGCTCCTGAAGTCACACCTACCATACCAAATTGTGTATCATCTCCTACTGCTAATGTTCCTAAAGTGTCATTTGTTATTAGTCCATCTTGGGTATACATTCCTACTGCCTGGGTTCTTCCTGCTGCCAGAGTTATTGTTCCTTGGTTAGTAGCATCTCCATTTTTCACATATATTCCTACTCCACCAGTTCCTATTTCCAAGTTAGTTGACAAATTACTTGACCCTGTAGCTCCTTGTACATATAACCCTGTCATATTGTCTATATTGCTTAGATCCAATGGTGCTATAGGTATTGATATTGAAGTTGCTACTGTGACTCCTGTGGCATTACCATTTATAGCTAGTAATATTTTTTCCCCAGCAGGTGCAGTGTCTGTCAATGTTCCAAAGGTTGGTGCATTGAATAGGGAAGTAGGATTTAGAGCTATTCCTATGGAATCTGCTCCAAAGGATATATCTCCCACTGCTGTCACAGTTACATTATTGGTTCCGTATATTCCAGTAGAATTACTCCCTAATACCAGAGCTCCAGTACTTGATATTGTAGTCTGACTAAGTGTCCCATTACCTTCTGCATATATTCCAGTGGAGTCATCTCCCACAGTGATTGTACCAATATTAGATACTGTCAATGTCCTTGCTAACGGCATCAACGGTTTCATACTATTATTTTCCAGATAAATTCCCACTGAATTATCATCTACTGTTACAATATTACCAAGGTTAGTAACATTTGTTGTTCCTTGGTCAACTTGCGTTCCAAACTCATTTACAGCATAATCTGTAGCTGTCTCCCTCCAAGCAGTGGCATATATTCCTATACCGTCTTCTCCATGGATTTCTATCAGTCCAGAGGCATTGTTATTTATCTGTGCACCATTGGTTCCGTATATTCCTGTACCATTAGTAACTGAACTATAATTTTTTTGTATTTCTATTGTTCCATCATTGTTCAGAGTACCATAGTTAATGAATACACCTAATGCTCCTGCTCCACCACTATCCCTTCTGGCAGCAACAATAGTCGCAGCACTATTTATGTTTATTTCAGTATCTGCCACTGTCATAGACTGACTGCTGGCATTTAACTCAATACCAATTACTTGCCCTTTATATCTGTCTGCTCCCAATGCAGTGGCTGTACTGGTGGTGGCCAATTCCGCTGTTACATTGCTATTTACATTTAATGTACTGTTTTGTGCTATAAATCTGTTGTAGTAGTAAAAGCTCAGAGGATCCCCTGTTTCCGTTCCAGACTTGTCAACTGCTGTATCAATATTAACAATTCCTGCTCCTACCACAGCTTCTATATATTGATCATGAACACCATCATCTGTCACTGTTATTCCTGGATTTATCTGACTTTCCAATGTACTTACATTCAAAGTTGGAAGTACTCCTACGAGATTAAAGACTATTACATCATTGGATCTTACTTCTATTGTTGTCCCTGAGTTTGTTAATATAGGAGATGGACCTCCGACAACTATATCAAAGGCAGTGGAACTTCCATAAAGGTATATATTTGAATCGCTTATATTGATTTGTCCATTGGATCCCGAATACACTGCGTAACCACTGTCTACATCTATAGTAGAACCTCGTATATCAATCAAACTTCCAGTTCCAATTGAAGCTACTCCTGCTGCTCCATCCCTTACCTTTATGTACATAGGATTACTTTGGTTGACTGTGACAGTTCCGCCATTATTGGTCATGAGCCCTATTCCTCTATATTGTGTGCTATTTACAGCCATTCCAGTTACTTCTATATTTGGTGCTGCTTGGGTTCCCATTGTAGCACCAGAGAAGGTAAGATTCCCTCCATTGGTGGCATAAGCTCCCACAGTATTTGAAGTGGCTGTTGTCACTCTTAGATCTCTTATTGCAGAATTACCAGTTACATTCAAATTTCCACCATCTGCAAAAAGCACCACTGTATTCTCACTAGCATTTGTGGCTGTGACATCTGCTACATTGATTGTATATCCATTATTAACATAGGCTGCAATATTTTCACTTCCACCATTTAAATCTATACTTCCTGTGGATGTCACGCTTCCTTCTGTGGCAAATATACCTACATTTCCTTCTCCACCATTTAATTTAATGGATCCTGATCCTATATTTAATGTTGGTGTAGTTGCCAGTATATTCCATGTACTTATTACTCCCCCAGCTGTGGATGTCCATGTGTAGTTAGAAGCTAGTCTTTGACTTGCTACTCCAATATTCCCACTTGTCTCATCATGGATTTCTATCCCATGGGATGTGAGATTAATATCTTTAAAGGACAATATTCCCACACTATTTTCTATTGTACTTGTATTGGAATTCCCACCAAAATAATTTGATATTGCTTGCCCACCATTGGTATCTGATGCCAATACTGAAATTGATCTATTTCCAACACCAGGTGCTCCTATATCCACATGGAAATTTCCATTTATTTCTCTTGCATTATATTCTGGCATAATATATAGCCCTATACTCTCATCACCAAATAACTGTATTGGTTTTCTAGTTGTACCATCCATGAAATCCATAGATAGAACTCCTCTATCATTACCCGATCTGTACCATGATAGGAATTGACCATAGACACCTATGGAATTTTTACCAAACATTTCTATGGTTCCTTTGTTTACAACATAATTATTGGAAGATTGGGTCATATAACCAGCACCAGGAGATCTATCGTACCAACCACTATTTATTGTATATGCTCCTGTTGTTTGTGTTGATGTCTGTATAGTACCGGAATTATACATAACAAATTGACCCTGATTACCTTGCTGCTCTGATGATGTCACGAATACTGAATTATAACTATCATATAAATTACCTGAACTGTTGTAAGGTCTTACTGTTATATTTCCTGTGTTTATATTTACTCCACTACCTAATGTACCAGTGTGATAATATTGATTTGTCACTGATAAATTACCACCTTCTATCACTATATCATTGGAATTAATCCAAGCAATAGTATTGTCATACATTGAATAATTTGTGATTACATCATCAAATGATGCTAGTGCTATTGCTGTACCTGAATTGGATGAGCCTTCACTGCCAATGACTGAAAGACTCGCCACTAAATTTGCTCTTGTTACTGCAGCAGAACTAAATCCATGTATATCCATATGAAGAAATTCACCTAAATATATTGATGCACTACTAGTCTCCCTTGCTACTGTAAAATTACCATTGTTAAACATAATAGCTCCACCATTGTTAGCATTTCCTACTATCCTCTGGACTGCTGCACTATCTGCATAGGCATTTGCATAAGATACTGCATATTTGTCTGATGTGGTATTTGGCACATATAATATTCCTGTTGTTCCACTTGCATAAAGTCCATCATTGGCTGTCACTCCTGTATGAGCATAAGCAATATATCCATTATAGTTATACGAATATGAGTTATTGGCAGTGGATGCTGCTGTTCCATATGGTGTTGAACCTGATACGCCACCTCCTAGTACTTGTTCTCTTTTTATATTGAAGGTCCCATCTACTACTGTGATATTACTCATAATTCCATTTTGAATTCTTCCAGACCCTCCACCATTACCAGGTACTACATCTATCTCTCTGTGAATTCCATTACCATTAGACATTGATACAAAATTTATTGTTGGTAAAACTGGTAATGATATTACTGGGGCTGTAGGTGAATCTGGAGCCACCAACATTGTTGGTTCTACAACTGTAGGTGTTACAACAGTTGGATAAGATATTGTCCTATCTCCTGGTACTGTGATAGTTGGTACTATAGGTGATGCCACTGTTATAGCACCCATTGCATTTGGTACTGTTACATTTACACTGGGAGCTGTAATCCCCCCAGGTACTGCTGGTGCTGTAATTGTTGGCAAATTGGGATTTGGTATATTGGTCAATTGTGGTGAGTTTACAGATAACGTTATATTTTTGTTGATTGTTGGTAATTCTGGACTCAATGGTTTAATTTGAGCTCCCAATTCCAATGCAGATACATAAGGGGTTTGATTTATATATACTCCATTTCCCTGTGCTAATAATTCTAGTGCTTCGCCAGCACTTATATTACTATCAAATGTATCCATATTTCCATCAATATCTTTATCCAAATAATTTGCTGAAACAGCAGTTAGACTTTCTGTATAGCCAGCAAGTAGTTCCCCTGCTGCATATGGGTTTTTGCCCTTAGGTGTTATCCCACCACCAGCCCTATGTCTTATTTGAGCTAAGGTATCACTCCATTCAGACTTTGTATTATCCTTACCTTTACCATCACGATTAAAACCATAACTGAAAAATATCTGTGTAGATGGATAGATAGGTTTGGAGTAAAAATCCCCTTTTCTGATTAATTCATCAGAATTCATTCTAAGTTCTCTCAATTGTCTCTCGTTTTCTTCTAATAATGCCATTATTTCTGCTTTTTGAACTTCTATATTGACAAGTAAAGCTTCTTGGGTCGCTTGTGTTTGTATTGACAACGCTGCACTTGATGCTAATCCAATTCCACCTGTAATCAGAAAACTCGTAAGAAGTGCTGTCGTAAAGCCAACTTTTCTCTTTTTCAAAAACGACTTTAAAGATTTTTCAGCTAAATCCTTAAAATTTTTCTTCATAAATTCTCCCTCCTTTTTTATTCTTTTTTAATTTTAAATTATATTTTTTTACTATTTCAATTGATTTCTTTTAGTTGTTGCTATTATAATTTTTATTGCCAAAATCCAAAATAAAAGTTTCTTTACAAACCTAATACTTGATCAATATGCAATAACTTAGTTTTATCCAGCAGCATCTAATTCTTATTTTGCAATAAACAAAAAAACTACAATTTTACCATTTTAGTTCATATTTCTATTGCATTTTAATTTGATATTTTTTTATTCTAATGTTCAAATTTTTTGCTCTATTTGTGATAGTCAATAACTTATTTTAATCTAATAATAATATTTTTTGCAATAAAATAAAAAATTATCGTCTTCCTCCTTTAGCTCTTGCTTCCATTGCATTTAACCTCGCCAAATATTCTTTTAATTTTCTATTTTCCAGTTCTAGTGCTTCTATTTCATTTTTTGTGGTTTTAAATTCTTCCATTACTGCATCATATTTTTCTGTCAAAAAATTGTGTTCCATGTCTTCCATTCCTAACTCTGATTCCAATGCCCTAATTTGATCTTCTTCTCTTTGCAAATAATACATTCTCTTTTTACCGATATCAAAAGCATTATCAGTTGCCTGTATTTTTGCTTTAGTACCACTAGGTGCTCTGAATACTTTTTCCTCAAGAGATTCAAATAATTCAGCCCTTTTTTCCTTCATAACCTTCTTGGCAGCTCTGGAATTAGCCGCATTTCCAGTTGATGACCCTTCCATTACCATTGTGAACAATAACATAGATCCAAATAGTAAAATTTTCTTTTTCATTTCATCCCCTCCTCATAAAACAAGCATTGCTGCAAAAAATTTAGTAACTTATATTTTTGAATTTGTCATTTTATTTTGGTTTATTATATATAAGTATGACAAATGTGATTACTTTATATTATATCTCCTTTTATGGAAAATTTCAACCTTTTTTTGATAATTTCTTTTATTCTATTTCACTTATCTTTTCACCAAAAAAACTTTTTTATCAAATAAAAAACTAATTATATTTAAAGTACACTACTCTTTTCTGTTTTTATCCAACATTTTCATACCCTACTTTTATAGCCATTTCATTTAGGTCAAATAATTTTTCCTTTCCTTCTAATTTTTCCTTTAAGGTCTCAAATGCTTCTTCTTTAGTAAAATCCTCTGTTATTTTGGCAAAAGCTCCTAATATTACCACATTTAACACTTTCATATTTCCTATCTCACTGGCTAATTCTGTTGCATTTATAAATTTTAATTGGACATCTTTTCTAGTTATTACTGGATTTTTACTAGTTGAAGTATCATATAATATGAGTCCATCTGGTTTTACTGATCCTTCGAATTTTCTCAAAGAAATTTCATTTAATGCAACTAAAATGTCCACATTTTTTTTTACCACTGGAGATCCGATAGGTTCATCTGAATATATTACTGAACAATTTGCAGTTCCACCACGCATTTCTGCTCCATAGGACGGAAACCATGATACATTTAAACCTTTTTTCATTTGAATAAGAGATATTATTTGACCCAATGTAAGAATTCCTTGACCTCCAAAACCTGCAAAAATCAATTTTTTTTCCATTATTCATCACCTCTTATATCTTTATAGACACCAAGGGGGTAATATTCTAACATTTTATCTTCACACCATTTCATTGCATCCACTGGAGACATTCCCCAACCTATATTACAAGTTCCTATTACTTCCACCAGAGAAAATCCTTTCCCACTCACTTGGCAATTGAAAGAGTTAAAAATGGCCTTTTTTGCCTTTCGTACATTATTAGGATTAGTCACAGTGACTCTTTCTATATAGGCAGTGGAAGGAACTTGCGCCAATATCTCACACATTTTTATAGGTTTTCCTGCCTGCTTTTCATCTCTTCCATAGGGTGATGTAGTTGTTTTTTGTCCAATCAATGTAGTAGGTGCCATCTGCCCCCCTGTCATTCCATAGATAGCATTATTAACAAAAATAATAGATATATTTTCCCCACGAGCTGCTGCACTCAGTACTTCTCCCAAGCCAATACTTGCCAAATCTCCATCCCCTTGGTAAGTGAATACTATTGTATCTTTATTCTTTAAAGATCTTTTTATGCCAGTGGCAACTGCTGGTGCTCTACCATGGGCTGCCTCTATGGAATCTATATCAAAATAGTCATATGCTAACACTGCACAACCTACAGGGGCTACACAAATTGATCTCTCCAAATAATTTATCTCTTCCAAAACTTCCGCTATTATTCTGTGAACTATTCCATGGGTACATCCTGGGCAATAGTGAGTTTCCAAAGATGTTAACCCCTTTGGTCTACTATACATTACTTCATTCATTTGGTATGCCTCCTTATCACAAAAATTTTAGCGTATCAATAAAATTTGTTATTGCCTGCTCTGATTCTTCGCTATCAAAAAGGTTCCCACCACATCTACCATAAAAATCAACAGGATACTTACATTCTGTGGCCAATTTTACATCTTGAATCATTTGTCCATTGCTAAATTCTAAGACCATTATACCTCTGCAGGTGGTTGGTATTTTCTTAAAATGATATATTGGAAATGGCCATAATGTAATAGGCCTTATCATTCCTATTTTTACATCCTTTGCTCTCAAATTGTCCACTGCACTTCTAACCACCCTAGCTGCAGTTCCATAGGCCGATACTATATATTCTGCATCTTCAACATAATATAGTTCTGCATCTTGTTCAGTTTCTTCTATTTTTTTGTATTTTTTCTGCAATTTTTTGTTGTGCTCTTCCAGAATATCAGTATTTAAAAATAAAGATGTTACAATATGATGATCTTTTCTTTCGCCTTTTCCTGTTATAGTCCATGAGGATTTGTCAATGATAGGAAAATCAATATCCTTTATTTCTACTCCTTCCATCATTTGAGCAATTGCACCGTCTATCAATATCATAACTGGATTTCTGTATTTATCCGCAATATAAAAGGCTTTCTGCGTGATATCTGATAATTCTTGTAGGGTGCTTGGAGCATAGACGATTACATGGTAATCCCCATTTCCACCACCTCTTGTAGCTTGAAAATAATCTGACTGAGAGGGCTGTATTCCACCTAAAGCTGGTCCTCCCCTACTCACGCTACCTATTACACATGGTAATTCTGCACCACTACAGTAAGATATACCCTCTTGTTTTAGAGCAATTCCTGGAGACGATGATGATGTCATGCATCTTGCCCCTGTAGCTGATGCACCATATATCATATTTATTGCTGCCACTTCTGATTCTGCTTGAACAAAGGTTCCACCAGATATTTTATTCAATTCCTTTGCCATATATTCAGGCACTTCATTTTGGGGAGTAATTGGATAACCAAAGAAATGTAAGCATCCTGCTTTTATGGCTGAAACTCCCAGTACTTCAGCACCTTTCATTAACTTTTTTCCCATCATTTCCTCCTAAATATTTTTATGATTTTTTAAAGTACTAGTTAATTTTCTCAAGAGTAATTATGCAATCTGGGCACATGACCACGCAATTAGTGCAAGCGATACACTTTCCAGTCTTTTCCTCATAAACTGGATGATACCCCTTTTTATTTACTTTATTCTCGTCCAAAGCAAGAATCTTCAGTGGACATGCTACAACACATAGTTCGCAACCTTTGCACCTATCTGTTTCAAAAGTTAGTTTACCCTTTACCATATTCCTTCCTCCCAAGTCAATTTTGAATATTGTGCAGTTTTTTTATATTTAAAATATTTCTGTTGGTTAATTTATTTTCCATGCTCTCCAATGTGCTAACTGTATAAAATATGGGCAACTTCTTTATCTTGGAAACTTTTTCTAAAATCTCTTCTCCATAGATTATGTCGTCTTCTGTTGTGGCTTCCAAAAGATTTGAATTATTTATTAGACCTGTTATCTTAAATCCAGAAAATTTTTCATATTTATCTAAAAGTGCGAGAATTTTTTCTAAAGTATCTGTTTCCTCTCTATAGACATTACAAATAAACCATAAATCATAGATAAAATTCTTATTATTTAATGCCATTAAGAGTTTTAGCCCATTTTCTGTTCCTGCTAAATCAATTATTACTTTTTCTGTGATATTTTTTCCTAAAAGAGATTTGAAGCCATAGCTTACATTGGGCAAATCGCTATTATCATAAGAAAAATTTCCACTTCCCCATATTTTTATATCATTTTTTTCTAAAAAATCAATATTTTCTCTGGAGCGATAATAAACATTTATTACATCTAGATCCACTAAATTTATTTTTTTATAAATTTTTTTTTGTAAAATGGCATATTGTATTGCAAATTCTGTCTTCCCACTTCCAGCAATTCCAGTTATTATCGTTATTCTTTTTTCCATAAAAAGCAACTTCCTCAAACATATTAAACTTCATGTCCTATATACTTATAATTATACCTTTATTTTTTTCTAGAATCAAATCTATTTATTATAAAATTATGATTTTATGTCATTATTAGAAAATTTTCAATAATATAAATTTTTAAAAAAAATCTAGAATTTCTGCTAGATTTTTTTATGATTTTACTGTATACATATTTCTTGTTTTGACTTCTCAATTTGACAAGTCAAATTGTAGGTCTAATATGGGAGTTAATCCATTATAACTCCCATATTAATTCCTAATAATTTTTTAATTAAAATACATATTTAATTCCAACGTTGTATCTTACATCTGCATCTTTTTTGTTGTCATGTTTTCGTCCTTCCACATCAAAGCTTATTCCTACCTTATTGCTTCGCTCTAATGTCACTCCTACCTTCCCTTTTAATATCCCTTCTTCATCTCCTGGTTTTATCAAGTTATATCTGCCTGAGGTTCCATTCACTACTTTTGCTTTGTTTCTTTCATAATTGTCTCCCAATTCATAGGCATATGCTCCTTCCGCATACAATTTTATGGACAATCTCTTTCCTAGTTGACTGCGTTTCTCTGCTCTCACTCCTATCTCTGGTTGAATACTAAAGTAGTCATTGTCTTTTAATTTCAATGCCAGACTACCACTTTCACTGAAGCCATTTAATATTCCATATTCTAGATTCAGTCCTCCATACAAGTCCACCTTACTTGAAAGACTTCTGTACAACGTCTTTTCCAACCTATTGTCCAAACTCACTTGGTATGTATCAAATTTCCCTTTGTTCTTATAAACCTTATCCAATTCCAATACTCTTGTGGTTTCATGTCTATTGTAACCTAACTCTAATCTTGACACTAATCTTAAGCTATCTTCTTCATTAAAGTTTCTTACTCCATGTAATCCTACCCTCAATGAGTATATATCTTCCTTGGACTTACTTCCATAAGTTGGTCCATCATCAAAATCAAATCTACTTACTCCAAATCCTAAAGTATAACCCCACTTATTTCCAAAGTTTCGTCCTTCGTGCTCTTTCATATACAGCAACCCTTGTACTCTATAATCGTAGTCATCTACTCCCAATGTGCTATCTTTATAGTCTCCTTGTGTATAGATTACACTAAATTTGCCACTATCCTTTGTGATATTGTAAGATGATAACAACTCTTCAAAGCTTCTATCAAAACTTTGTTGCACTGTCTGCATTCTCTTTTGAATTGTTCCGTAGACATCCCCTCTTGTCTCTGATATTGCTCTTGCTGCCTCACTATTAAAGGCTTCTGTTCCTCCTGCTGCATACACTGTCTCCAAATATTCATTCAAGCCCTTTAATACCAATGAATCCTTTGATGTACCACTTGGATCTCCATATAATATGCTATCTAATCCATCATATAATTCCTTAAATTGAGAAGACTCTGTCGTATCCAATGTTCCTGGTGCCAATAACTCAACATAAGGTTTCTTTGCAACAAACAACTCTCCATTTGATCCTACATTGGTGATAAACATCGGTGAGGTTTCAATTGTAACTGCACCACTTACTCCTCCTGAGGTCAATGCTTTGGTAAAATTATCTACCACAAAGGCATAACCATTACCTAACCCTGCAAAACTTGGAACTAACCTTATTGCCCCTGATACATCTGGTGCTTGGAATAATGGTACTGTTACACCATCAAAGTTGGTAATGTCTACAAATGCCCCATTTAGTGTTATTGGCGCATCTGCTGTAATGGTTCCACCTACTGTTATGTAATTTCCATTTATAATTATTCCTGTGCCATCTATTATCACTGAACCTTCATGAATTACTGAGCTTGCTGTATCTGTTGCTGTTCCTACTCCTCCTACTAAATTAATTACTCCTCCATTATTGACTACTGTTCCTGCTCCTTGTACTCCTACTCCTGATGCTCCATATATATTTATTACTCCTTGGTTATCTAATGTTCCTGCTGTTCCTACATACATTGCTGTTCCACTATTTACATTGATCACACCTGTTATTCCATTTATTATTGTTGACCCTTCATAAGCTGCCATTCCTATATTTATTACTCCGCTTGATCCATTTTGACTTCCCAAGTTGATTAATCCATTATTTACTGCTATTCCACCATTTGTTGCACTTGGATCTGTTGATCGTTTTACCAATATTCCTGTTGTTCCATTATCTACATTGATTACTCCACCTATGGCATTCTCAAAATAGGAATTCTGACCTAATACATATACTCCCACTGAATGTTCTTTTAATACATCTATTACTCCTGTATTTAATGCCTTTGCTCCCTCTGTCAAATATATTCCCACTGAGTTCACATGGGCTGATAAATCAGAATGATCTCCATCTGGTCCCAAATATGTTGTACCAACGGTGATAGTACCAGTTGTTGTTATATCTACATTTCCTTCTCCGTAGATTCCAACTGCTGATTCTCCCAACTGAAGATTAGCATTATTTGTTGCTGTTACCAGTCCGCCATCTTCTATTAGGTATAGGCCATAACCACTTTCTCCTACTACCCAGTTGTCTGATCCTGTAGTAACATTTCCTACTCCATTCTTATAAATTCCTATGGATCCTGTTGAGCTTCCCTTATCTGCTATTACCATCGCTCCTGAGTAATTGACGTTTCCACTATTTTCACTGACAATTCCTACTGATGTCCCAGCGCCTACTGTCATTGATGAACCAGCTACCAATATATTTGCTTTTGAACCATAAATTCCTATAGAACCATTTTTTCCAACTGTTGCTGTCCCTGTTGTTGTTATTGTCTCTGTTCCATTTCCTGTTCCATAAACTCCTATGGCGTTGTCCCCAACTGTTATATTTCCTGTGGTAATTCCTCCTGCAGCAATATTATCTCCATAGACTCCTATTGAGTAATCTCCTACATTCAAATCTCCTGTTCCTATACTACTCTCTTTTCCATAGACCCCTATTGATGCTGTGCTCTTATCTGTACTTGGACTGGATGCTCTCAATGTCACATCTCCTGTTGTTAAAGTAGAGTATTCTCCATATAACCCTATATTCTCGCTTCCTGTTACTCCCACAGTGCCTGTTGTTAATGTGTTCCCCAATGCAGAGGTTCCCTTTGACATGATAGATACTTGATTTTTAGAAGTCGCATTTAGAGATATATTTCCTATTGATGCTGTGGTTCCCGCATCAAAGGCTGCTCCTATGGTATATTCTCCCAATTGATTGAATGCTGGTAGACTTATTGCCCCTGATACTCCACTATAATATACTCCTATACTATATTTTGGGGTACTTCCTCCTACTCCATCTAGAATATCTATTGTTGGTATTGGGGATGTATTACTTACAAAGTAAGCTCCTACTCCTCCATTTTTTACTTCTATCTTAGATACACCACTTATTGATCCAGAACCATTTATCATCAAACCTATATTGTCATCTGCTTCCAAAGTTCCTGCACCTGTTATTGATATTGTTCCTCCATTTCCTACATATAATTGAACTCCTCCTGGAGACAAGCTTATATTATTTACATCCACTCCTGTTATAGATGCTCCATCTGCTCCTACTGCTATGGCACCATTACCTGCTGTGATGGTTGTGCCTGGTGCTATAGTAAGAGTAGATCCTCCTGCTGCAAATATTCCTATTGGGGATCCTGTCGATTGGTCTCCTATGGTAATATTTCCTCCTACTGTGGCTGTACTATTATCTCCATAGATTCCTACTCCATCATCTCCCAAGGTTATGGTTCCACCATTTATAACTCCACTGGCAGTGGCATTTGATAAGTACATTCCTACTGTACTATCCACCCCTGTTATATTGTTACTTGTTACTCCTGCTGTGGCTCCGTCTATCATTATTCCTATACTATTTGCATCTTGTAAGTTTATATTACTACTACTCACTACATTATTAGTTCCTGCTGCAAAGATTCCAACTGCATCTTGTCCTACATTGATTACTGAATTATTTTGGATTTCTGCTATTGTTGAGTATATTCCCACTGATGAATCTCCACTTGGCAGTGCACCTGATACATTTATCACTCCATCATTTCTTGCTGTTACTGTGGCTGTTCCTGGTACTCCCAATGCTGCTATTCCTACTCCTCCACCTGATACATTTAGTATGCCTGCTGAGGTATTTTCTATTACATATGGACCTCCTGTGGTGAAGTTTCCTAATAAAGCCATAGATCCATTTACTGTGACTGTACTACTATTGGATAAATTGGAGTTTTCTACTGCTGCCAAGGTTCCACTTCCTGTTATTGTCAACATTGAACCTAGATTTAAAGTTCCTCCAGATTGTACTAATACTCCTATTCCTCCACTTGGACCAAAGTTGATTGTAAAGTTTCCACCTACTCCTAAGTTTGCTGTTCCTCCAGCCAGTAATACACCTACTGACGATGCTCCATCTATACTTACTACTCCATTGTTAGTATTTAATACTCCACTTGTTCCTGTTACATAGATTCCTATTCCGCCATTTGCTACATCTGTTGTTGCTCTATAGTCCAGTGTCAAGTCATCTACATAGATTCCAACTCCATCGTTTCTCTTTGATTCTACTGTCACTCCTGATAATGTATAGTTTGTTATGTTATTTTTATTAAAATATAACCCTATTCCTTCCCCTGCTGTCTTTATTGTACTTCCATTGAAAATTACATTATCATCTTCCAGGTATACTGATATAATTCCAGTATTTGCTGTTGCTCCACTTCCATCTATTGTTCCTATAATCTCGGTCGGGGTACTAGCAGTTCCTGTAGCTAGTAATGCTATTCCATCAGTTACTGTGCTTGCTAATATTACATCAAAATCTACCTTAGAACTATCTGCATAGACTCCTATGGAGTCAACTACACCCATACTTAATGTTCCTAGTGATTGTATCTGATTTATATCTGTACCTTCCAAATAAATACCAACTGATTGGGAGCCTTGAGCATTGATTGTACCTCCTGTACCATCAAATGTGCCATTAGTTCCACTCACTACCACTCCAGCCGAACTTGTTCCTGTGACTGTTATTGTCCCTTGATTTTCGCCTGCTGATGTTCCCAAGTTTGCTGCAGCTCCATCCACTAGCATTCCTACACCACTGGTCACTTGTAATGTTCCAGTAGGACCATTTAGTATTCTAGCTACATCTCCAAGATTTTTTCCTATGGCGACCATTGCCCCCGAATCGCTTGCAGTTACTGTCAATATTCCTCTATTTATTCCCACTCCATTTCCTGCCAAAATGCCTGCACTTTGACCTGATCCTACTATATCTCCACTGGAAGTAGACTCATATATAGATCCAAAATCCACATAAGCTCCTACTAATTTGTTTGAAGCTCCTGAATAATTGATTGTATTACCATTAGTAAGAGTCATTCCTCCATCTACATAAATTCCAACTAAGTTATTTCCTGATAGTAACAAATCTATTCCATGAGCCAATGTAGTTCCACTTGGGTTTGTATAATATAGACCCACATTGGTTTGAGTTGAGTTATTTGATACTACTATTGGAACTCCTGCTACTGTAGCTCCACCTGATAGATACATACCAGTACCATAATCACCACTGCCTGATCCTGTCTGTAGAGTTAGTCCCCCTGCTCCTACTGTTACCAATCCACCTGTTGCATATACTCCAACTACACTTTCTCCAGTATTAGCTCCATTTGCTGTGACTGTTACACCATCTAATTCTGATGGTCCATCTAGATATATTCCCACTGTTTCATTGCCTGTGGCTACCACAGAGGCATTTGATATCTTATTATTTCCTTGAGAATATATTCCCAAAGCTCCATTTAATACATTCATAGTTCCACCAGTGTATTCATTTTGTAAACTATTTCTTTGTAAATATACACCTATTGTCTTAGCACTTGCTGGTGGTGGTAGTACTAGACCGTTTACTGTAACTGTGCCTGAGTTCGTCACTGTGGATACTACTCCACCAGTATCTTGACCAAATACTAGAATATTTCCACTGACATTGTTGGATGCTATGGACAGGCCTCCAATATCTGCTGTTGCCCCATCTAGTAATATTCCTATACCATCAGTGGACCCAAATGTAACAGTCCCTGAAGCTGTTAATGTTGCTCCATTTTCTAAATATATTCCTGTTCCGTTGGCTGCATTAAGAGATATTGTTCCTCCATTATCTACAAAGGAACTTGCTCCACTTGCAAACATTCCAACTTGTCCTGATACACCATTTATAGCTATCGTACCTGTATTTTCTATTATTCCATCATCTGTATACATTCCCACTGCTGTGGTTGATCCTGATAGTAAATCAATGGTACCTGCATTGGTTGCTGTCATTCCTAGTGTGGACATATATATTCCCACTCCACCAGCTCCCACATTGATTGTGTTTCCACCTTGGTATGTAAAGTTTGTGGTAACATTATCCAAATAAATGGCTGTTCCCTTAGTAAAATTAGCTCCATTTATATTAAAATTGATATTTGATGCTGCTCCAGTTGAAAACATTATTCCTATCTTGTCATCAGTTGTATTGGAGGATTCTATTGCTACTCCAGTTATTGATGATGCCAATGTAGAACCATTACCCATGATGGCAACACTATTACCACCTATTTTGATAGTACCTAAATCTGGGGTATTTGCCCCTTGGACTACTGCATTTTGGCCATAAATACCTACTGCATAATCTCCTACTTCTATAGTTCCACTGTTTTCTATTGTGATGCCATTTGAAGTATCTGCTTCTCCATAGATTCCTATTGACATGTTAGTACTAGATGTTCCAGAGGCCACCTTTACAGTCCCAGTACTCTCATTTCTTAGTACTGAATCTGCACCAGTTACCACTCCAGTTGTATTATTTTTTCCATAAATACCTATGGAACCTACATTTTCCATTGTAATGTTATTTTTATTTATTACATTTTGTGTTCCTTGACCTGATGCCGATCCACCAAATTCGGGTCCCACAGGAGTTCCACCTACTTCTCTATATCCCATGCTTAGGATTCCTACAGCGCCATTTCCAGCCACCGTTATGTCTCCAGAGTTTTCCACTTTACTTCCATTTACTGCATAAATTCCTACACCATCAGATGTTCCACTATATCCATTTTGCACTTCTATACCAGAGCCACTATCCAATGTCACTTCTCCATAGTTACTAAAGATACCTACTGCTCCATCACCTGATGCATCAGTTCTTGCTACTACTATCTTAGAATTATTTCGTAGCTCCACAGTGGTCTCACTGGCAGTCACTGCATTGGTGCTTGAATTAGATTCTATTCCAATTACTTGATTGCCAAAGTCTGCTCCTGCCTGAGCAGTTGTCATTTCTGCTGTTACTGTCACTCCTGTTTCCACTGTTGTTTTTAATCTTTGCCCTTGGAATCTTCTATAATAATCATATCCTGGTGTTCCTATAGCAGATGTCTTGGATATATTGGTATCTATACTAAGTACCCCACCATCTATTCTTGCCAATGTATAGTTGGTATTTCCATTATCATTAACTGTTACTCCAGTCCCCAATGCACTACCAATTCCACCACTAAGAGAACTCACCAATAATGAAGTACTATAATCTTTTAGACTTGCAAGAGTTACATTGTTTGACCATATTTCTATATCAGTATTATTAAATGTAATCGGAGATGTTCCACTAGAATAATCTACTTCTACCCCTGTGGCATTTCCTCTTAGGTGTAATGTTGCATTTGTTAGATTTATCAATCCATCTTCACCATTGGAGTACACTGCAAATCCTTCTCCATCATAATCTACTGTTGCTCCTGTCAAATTTAGGGTAGTAATACCACCAGCAGTTCCATAGGATGCCACAGCAGAAGACCCACCTGACACTATTATATTGCTACCAGAAAGATTTACATTGGATCCTGTAGTTCCATCAAAGGAGGCAAATACTCCAACTCCCTCTCCATGACCAGGATTTCCACTTGGTATTGTATTGTTTACGTTGATTGTCGTTGTAGCTGAAGAAGTCGTTACTGTCCCACCAGCCACATATATTCCTGTAGCCCCTTGGTTGGCATTGATTGTTGAATTTCCAGTAAAGTTTATAGTACTACCAAGATCACTATAAATAGCTGATGACTGTATTCCTGTGATTGTTGTAATTCCTCCGCTGACATTTAAATTTGCACTTACTCCACTATTATATATTCCAGTGGCAGAGTTTCCTGTTACATTTACAAGGGATGTGCCACCTTTATTGAAAGTTCCTTCATTATATACTCCAGTAGATTCAAAGTTTAGAGCATTTACCACAGCTGTCCCATTTAGTGTAAATGTAGATGCTCCTCCTTGGTTATATATTCCCACTGATCCATTAGTTCCATTTCCTGTGGCTGTGATAGTCCCTCCACTCATGGTAAAAGCTCCACTTGAGGTAGTATTATTAAATATTCCTGCATTTTGTGAACCACCTGTATTAATAACACCACCAGTCACAAAAAATATCCCGTTGGTTGCGTTATATAGCCCTGCTGAAGATGACCCTGATACAGTTATTGTTCCCCCACCAAAGGTAAGTCCACTGGTACTATCATTATATATTCCAGTTGCATTGGCTGCTCCTACTGCCACAGTAATATTTATTCCAGCTGCTAGTGTAAGAGCTCCTGCACCAGTATTATATATTCCTGTGGAGCTAGCTGTACCATTGGCTATGACAGTTCCTGACACTGTCATAGTTCCTGCATTATGAATGGCTGTGGCTTCGTTTCCTGCTGTCACATTTCCTGTAACATCACCAATTGTTGCCCCAGCATTATTCCTTATTCCTACAGAAACGTTACCAAGTGTTCCAGTTACATTTACTGCACCACTCAATGTAGTGATTGATCCATCATTATATACACCTACTGATGATCCACCTGTCACTGTTGTTGGTATATTAAGTGTAGCTATCGTTCCTGCATTGAAAACACCAGCAGAACCGCTGCCTGTTACATTTATTAAGTTTGTTCCAGTTGCTGTCAATGTTGCACTAGCAGCATGGTATAGTCCAGTTCCTGAGCCAGTTAAATTTATAGTTAGACCATTTAGAGTTAATGTACCAGTATTATATATTCCTGCTGTGGAGTTAGCTCCAGCGGCTGTGACTGTACCATCTATTGTGGCTGTTCCAGCATTATATAGTCCTGTAGCATAGGAATTGGCTGTAATAGGAATTCCAGACAATGATATTGTTCTACCAGATGGATTATATACTCCTGCAGAAGTTCCCCCACTTATACCTGTGGCAGAAACAGTGGATCCTGTACCAAATGATAGTCCACTTGCAGCATCATTAAAAATACCTGTGGTAGAGCCTCCATTTGCCACTATGCTAGTGTTGGTCAGAGTTGTAGTACCACCTGCATGATATACTGCTGCGGAATTTGCTCCACCTGCTGTGATAGTTCCACCTGTACTATTCGTGGTTCCTAAATTATATATTCCTGTGGAGCCACTGCCACTTACAGTGATATTGCCACTATTTGCCCCTGTATTACCTGCAGCTATTGCCATTCCAATACCATTGGCACCACTTAATGTGATAGTTCCATTATTGTTTGCTCTAGCTCCTGTGGAACCAGTAAAATTACCAGCTGTCATTCCATAAAATGTAGGTAGTGATGAAGTAAGTGTTGTTCCAGATGCCAATGTGACAGTCCCAGTAGCTCCTGCTTGAAGAGCTGCATTTCCTGTACTACCAGCAGTCAAATTCAAAGATCTTGACAATATTATTTCGTATACATCACTTCTTATTAAAGCACTATTTGTTACACCTGCAACGAATCCAAAGGTTGTCCCCACACTTGTGGAATTCAATAACATTGCCCCACTATTAGATGGACTATTATCACTATTTCTTAAGAATCCAACATTATTATTACCACCTACTGTTATTTGCAGTCCACTCATATTTGATATTGGATTTCCTGATGACATCCCTTGAGCTATGGAAATACCAACATTTCCGCTTCCCGCTACTGCTACTACTCCATTGGAACCTGTTGATGTTCCTGCATCATAGTAAAATTGATCTCCACCACTATTTCCATAGTATCTTTGTCTATATCCATAATTTCCTGTTCCATTTACTTGTATATTTCCTATGAAAACATTAGAATTTGGTCCATAATTTCCAGGAGTATTATGGGAATCATAGTAACCAAAATCTATTCCAACACTATTTGTTGAGTTTATTATTATTGTTCCATCATTTCTTGTACTAGGTGATTTTCTGAACCAGTTATTGCTTGCACTTCCAAAATATTCTGTATCTATTACCATTCCCACCAATCTCTGACCTGTGGGAGCCATTATTATTGTCCCAGAATTTCTCATTATTGTGGTGGTTGTTCCATTATTTACATTGGCTACTGCGACTGCTCCACTTCCACCTCCAGCTAGCAGTTGATGCTCCATTCCTATGCCACCATTACCATCCAAAGTAAGTGTCCCAGTAAAATCTAGAGTCTTATCTGCTGCTGTTGTTCTTCCCACCTCATAAGGATTATAACTAATAAACATAGGGAAATGAGTACCTGGAGCTGTGGAATGGAATGTATATGTCCCATTAATTGTTACATTGTGATCCAACACATCACTTATAAAAGCTCTTAAAGAACCTGGTGTAAATGATGCTGGCAATGTTCCTGTACCTCCACCTGTGGCAATTGTTGTCATTGCACCAGACCAACTTGTGCCAGCACCAGTTCCATTAGTTGTAATATTAAGACCTGATGAATTATAAGTAGCCCAGTTCATTGCTGCTATACCTTGACCACCATTAAATTGTACTGTTACATCTTGTCCAAATCCACCCACTTGATATGTGATACTAGGTGGTGTAAGTACACTGACCACAGGTGCTGTCGGTGCTGTCGGTGCTGTAATTGATGCTGGAGCTGTAAATACCCCAGGTCCTGTTGGGGTTACATTGATATTCATTATTGCTGGTGCATTGGGTACCACTGGAGGTTGAGCCATTGTCGGTGTAATTGATGGTGGTGTTATAGTCACTGACACACTTGGGGCTGACAATGATACACTATTTGGAGAGGCTGGATTTACTGATCCAACTGTAATTGGTGACACTGCCTCTGGTTTTTCTACTGATACTGATACTGATGGAGCTGTTATTGTTCCCATTGTAGGGGGTGTAGCGGTCACTGCTGGAAATGTTGGTACATTAGGTGTAGGTACACTCACTGTCACTTGTGGAATACTTGGCACATCTACACTTACATCTACAGTCTTTGATACCACAGGTATTGATGGGTTTAGGGGCACTATATTAACTCCCAAATCCACCTCTACACTATTTGGCATGGCAACTGAAACAGAGCCATTTCCGCTTACTAACAGTAATTCGGCCAATCTCTCAGCTGAAATATAACCATCTAGGTATGCATCTGCCAATTCATCTGATAGACCACTTATTCCTGAAAAACCACTTGCTCCTCTTGTCACTGTAGCTTCTATATAATTCTTTACTATATTTATATCATGTGCAAATTCTTTTCTTGTAACATTTTTCATCTTGCCAGAACTTTCATATCCAAATGTAAAGAAAACTTGTGTACTTGGATATACAGGCTTAGAATAATAATCTGCTTGTCTTAATAACACATGATGTCTTTCTTGAGCCTCTTTTATTGCTCTTTCGTTTTCTTCTAGTAGTGCCATTATTTCAGCCTTTTGAGCTGCTATATTGGCAAGTAAAGCCTCTTGAGTCGCTTGAGTTTGTATTGATAACTGTGCACTTGATGCTAAGCCTATACCACCTGTGATTAAAAAGATGGTGAGAAGTGCTGCAGTAAAACCAATTTTCTTTTTTTTCAAAAATGACTTTAAAGACTTTTCTGCAAAATCTTTTAAATTCTTTTTCATAATCTTCCTCCATTTAATTTTTGATATTTATTATAATCATTTACTTACTTTGAAATCATATTTTTACTCATTTCTTGCACTCATCCATTGACTTTTCATTAAAATGATTATTCATTTTAATAAGCAAAAAGATTATCGCCTCCCACCTTTAGCTCTTGCTTCCATGGCATTTAATCTGGCCAAATATTCTTTTAATTTTCTGGTTTCCAATTCCAGTGCTTCTATTTCATTTTTTGTAGTTTTAAATTCCTCCATTACTGCATCATATTTTTCTGTCAAAAAATTGTGTTCCACATCTTCCATTCCTAATTCTGATTCTAGTGCTCTAATCTGATCTTCTTCCCTTTGCAAATAATACATTCTTTTCTTACCAACATCAAAGGCTGCATCTGTAGCTTGAATTTTAGCTTTTGTCCCATTTGGTGCTCTAAATACTTTCTCCTCTAGGGATTCAAATAATTCTGCTCTTTTCTCCTTCATTACCTTTTTAGCTGCTTTGGAATTAGTTGTATTTCTTTCTGCTGCCCCTTCCATTATCATTGTAAACAACAGCATAATTCCAAATATTAAAGTTTTCTTTTTCACTTTCTCTCCTCCTTGTATCAATATATTTTTTAGATAATATTTTGATAATATTTTCAATAACACATTTCCAAAACTTTTAATTGCTTTAATTATTATCTTAGCCATTTAATTTTTCGTAGACAAAACCTAGCAAGATTACTGACATTTTTCATGCAATTTTGCCAGCATAATGCTAAAAATATCCCATTAAGCACAAGAATGCAGAAATTTAAATATAAATTTTGGACTTTATTTCTCTTAAAATGCTTTTTATGACACAATGACTTATCACTATATTACCATATTTTTGATTTTTTGTCATCTTTTTTTTATATGCTACCGCTCCTTTTAAGTATTAATTATATTTTTAGTTTAGTATTATATCTAATTTTATGATTCTTCACATTTTCACAAACTTTCTTTGCCATTTAATATTAGTTTAATGGTAGTCTAAAATCCAGTACATTACATACCAGATTTTAGATTATTTTTATATGTATGGTCTATATTTAAATCTTATTGTGACTGTGGCATTATTAAATAACCATCTATTGTCAGAATACATATTTATACCTTCTTCCTATATGTTCATCTTTTTTTTCTGATTCTTTGCCACTCATTTCCATTATCATATTTTTGATTTTGGATGGTTTCTTCTCAACATTTATGTCAAAAATAATGGCCCCCTCCATTGCCAATTGAGATTTTTTTTCAATTGTTTTGATATTTTCATAAAACTTATAGGCTAGAATTTGACTTTTTTTCTCTACTACCATTGGAAAATCAATTTCTTTCACTAACTTTCTTTCTAAGTTCTCAAAATTTTCTCTATTATTACTTAGCTCATTTTCTTTTGATATCTCTTTTATTAATTCATTGTTTTCCTTCAGCAAATCATAAGTATTTGAGTATTTAGGTACTTCAATTATCTTGCTTTTAGCATAAATTTCATAAGCCATTTTTGTGACTGCAAGTTTTTCCATTTCCTTTCTTTTTGTGGGGCTCTCTCCATAATTTTTTAGTTTCATCTGATGTTTGACTCTTACATTTGCTAGAGTATAAAACAGATTTTCCCTGTGATTAATCACTCTTTTCAAGTATGATAAAATCATTTTATCCTTGTCAAATATGAAATTCCATTGTCTTTCATTATTGGTTTGTGGAACTTCTTTATTTTCCAAGACAACCTTTTTTGTCATGAGAAATCTTGAGTTTAACAATAGATTTTTTTGCATTACTATAGGATTTTTATTGGTTCTAGCTCTTGTGACCAATTTAAATGAATTTTTAGAAAAATCTCTGATGTCTATTATATTCATATCTTCTTTGCTGTATTTCAATTTTATTTCACTATATTTCTCTTGATTTTCTCTTGGTCTTTCTTGACTTTTAATATTTTGGTATATTTTATTGTTAAATATTTTATTATTTCCAAATATTTTTTCAATTAATATATTTAGAGCATCAATATTTTTTTGACTCTCTTCTCTGTTGATAATATTCATGCTTTCTTGGTCATCTGCTATTCCAACAGCTGATAGATTTTTTTCTTTCACATAGGCATCTATTATCATTCTTTTTTTATTTCTTTCGTCTATTTTTATGCTTTTTTCTCCCAAAAGTAACCAGCCAGTGGAAATCTCGTAATAACTTTCATTCTCAATAAAAAAATCAAATTTACTTGTATATATATCCATTGAACTTGACACTAATATATCCGTTATATTATTATAGATCCCATTTTCATCCAAGTAATTCAAAATCTTAATTGCATCAGGCTGAGTTTTTGAAATAATCTCTTCTCTTTTTTCGCTCCAAATAATTCTTCCCAGAGTATTTCCAGATGTATCATATAAATCGTTCATTTCTGCCTCTTTTTTAGGGTATCTTTCTTCCAATATGGGATTTCTATCTGCTGTTATTTTCTGTTTTTTATGAATATCATCCCTTTCTGCTACACCACCATTAAGAGAGGTCTTCATTATTTCTATTTCGTTTTCATTTTCTTTAGCTATTTCATTTTTATATAATTCTATTTCTATGGACTCTTTTTCGCTTGTTTTCTCTTCCAATAAAATTTTGTTTAAAATACTCATTTCATCTATACTGTTTTCATCTATACTATATTCGGCCATATTATTTCCGATTGGCGGTATCTTGTCTACAGGATAATTATCATTTTCATATATTAATTTTTTTCTATCAAAAGAAATCTTCTCTTTAGATAAATAATTGTCCAACAAATTACTATCTTTTTTTATTTCTTCTTTTGGATACACACTCTTGCTCATAATTATCCCCCTCTTTAACTATCAAATTTTCCAATTTCAACAGAAATATAGTGATCTTTTATAAATTTTACTGATGTTGCACCTACGTTTTTTGCCATTAGTTGTTTAATCTTAAAAAATTCCAAAAAGTTGTCTAAAATATTAAAATACACTTGTCAAAAGACCTTAGATATAATTAATTAGATTGTTATTACCTGTAGCAAGTCCAAAAATTCAGGGAACACAAAAAGTTCTTTTATCAAAAGAACATAATCACTACCCTAAATTGTACTAGGTTCCCAAATTTTACAAAAGTCTTCTAATAAATTCCAAATTTTAAATATCGTCTTTTTAAACGCAACTTCACTTATAGACTATATTTTATTTCAAGAAATTAACCTATTTTGTTTTTTATTATTCGTCAAAAAAATGCGTCTTTTCTTTAACAAATGATATTTTTCTTCATTTTTTAGAATTTATTATATATTCTAACACATTTTATAAATTTTGTCATTTATTTTTTTGACCAATAACACAATCCATACTTCTCGTATCCTTTCAATAAATGAAAAATAGGAAGTTTCCCACCAGTTAGATCAAACCATATAAAATATATATTATATTATATTTTTTATATATGATTCATAGAATATTTAATATTTTAATTATTTTTGCTATCTTGTATATATTTGTAGACTTTTTATTAAAATTTGTGATATACTTTAACTAAGATGGTGCATTAATATTATTTGTTAATATTAATCACCATTATAATTTATGTTGAGGTTTTAAATAACAAAAAATCATGGATGTGGATTTTTAATAGTAGTTATTAAATTGCAAGGACCATAGGAGAGTATATGTTCAAAAAAATTCTTTATCCCCTTACTAATGAGCACATTCTTAGAAAAAGTAAAATTTTAGGTTCTATTCCTGATTCCAAAAGTGCCTACAAAACCGTTTTTTCTCTTTCATGGCCTTCTGTTGTTGAAGCTGTACTTCTAAGTATAGTCAGTGCTGTGGACACTATGATGGTGGGAGGATTGGGAGCTGTTGCCATTGCTGCTGTGGGTCTTACTAACCAACCTAAGTTTTTACTTCTTGCTGTAATTTTATCATTAAATGTTGGTGTTACAGCTATTTCTGCCAGACGTAAAGGTGAGAATAATATTTTGGGTGCCAATGCCTTCTTGAGACAAAGTATTATTTTTAGCTTTATTCTCTCTTTGACAGTTTCTATTTTGGGATTTATTTTTGCACGGGACATACTGGTTTTGGCTGGTGCTGGAGATGATGCTATTGATCTTTCTGTTGCCTATTATGAAATATTAATGATAAGTATTTTCTTTACTGGAATTAGCCTCACCATCAATGCTGCTCAAAGAGGTGTGGGTAATACTATAATATCTATGAAAAGTAATCTGGTCGCCAATATTGTTAACCTAATTGGAAATTATCTACTAATAAATGGGATTTGGATTTTCCCAAAACTTGGAGTAAGTGGAGCAGCCATTGCCACTGCCATAGGAAGTTTTGTTGCATGTATAATGTCTGTTTTATCTTTATTTAACGAAAATAATTTCCTCACTTTGAGAAAAAAATATCCTTGGACCATGCCTTTAAAAGAATTAAATTCTTTCTTCTCCATAGCAGGAAGTGCTGCTGTGGAACAAGTTTTCATGAGAATTGGATTTTTTGGTTATGCTCTTATTGTTGCCAAGTTGGGTACTCTCTCCTTTGCTGTGCACCAGATTTGCATGCATGTAATTGCTGTTTCCTTTTGTTTTGGTGATGGAATTGGTATAGGAACTTCTGCTTTACTTGGTCAAAGTCTCGGACAGAAAAGGCCTGATAAAGCTTTTTTATATGGTAGTATTGGACAAAGGATTGCCTTTTTGATTTCTACTGTTTTATTTGTTGTTTTTCTTGTCTTTAGAAAGGAATTGGTCATGCTTTTCAACACTGAAGATCACATTGTTTCACTAGGAGCGACAATTCATATTATTATAGCCTTTACTACTCATTTTCAGACTTCTCAAGCAGTCTTCCTAAGTTGCCTCAGAGTTGCTGGTGATACAAAATTTGTCGCTATGATATCCTTTGTGAGTGTTGCGATGATACGTCCTGCTCTGGCATATATTTTATGTTTTCCATTGGGATTAGGGTTATTTGGTGCCTGGATATCGTTATTTTTGGATCAAGCACTCAAATTCTCCCTTAGTAAGTATCGCTTCAAAAGTGAAAAATGGGCATCAATAAAGATTTAAGAATAGATTTTTATATTTAAAATTCGTACAGAATTAATGTAAATATTAATTTTATAATATTATCGACTTAAGTCCATTTTAAAATATGACTAATTGTGATAAAAAGCCCTGATCGTGTTATATAAAAAATTCCAAACAAAAATGCAACATATTAAATTATTATGTTGCATTTTCTTATTTATATAATTAAATTAAGCTATCTCAAAACTAATAAAACTCTCAAAACTTTCTTCAGACAACAAATATCTGCATTCTCTGTTATTCAGTGCATTTGGCATAGCTCCCCAAGGCTCCACACAAACAAATTTCGAGTTGCTCCCCTTCCAAAGGACAACCTTAGAAAAATATTCATCACTTTTAAGTATTATTTTTTTCTCTAGTTTTTTATTTTGTATTACAATGGGAGCACATGGCCTTTCATAAATATAAGTTATCTCATCGTCTCCATGAAATGTGATTGGATGGGCATAATAAATTCTGTCGCCCGTTTTATAATCTATCAAATCGAGACCATCTATAAATACTATAATGTCTTCCATTTGACCCATTTCAAAATATGGATGAAACCCTAGTACAAATGGCATTGGGTTATTACCTGTATTTTTTACTGTAAATTTTATTTTTAGAGAATTTTCTATTAATTCATAAGAAATATAAGCCACAAAATCATAAGGAAAATATTGTTTTGTATCCTCAGAACTACTTAACTTCAATGTCGTTATATTAGCTAAATTTTTTGCTACCACCTTCCATGGTAGCAAATGTGCAAAACCATGTATAGGCATTGGATATTCTTTGTCCCCAAATAGTACTTTATTCTCATTGGTCCTTCCACAACAAGGAAACAATATTGGGATACCACATTTTGGCCTTTCTGATGACAGTATATTTTCAATATCGCAGTACAATATCTCGCTGCCTAAATGCCTGAGGGAACTTATTGTTCCACCTTTTTCAGGATACACTTCTATAGAAATTATATCATTATCTAATTTGATCATGGTCTATACCTTTAGTACACTAGGAAGCCAAGTAGATAATATAGGGAAAAAGGTCAATATCAACAATAATATTATCATTGCCAAATAAAATGGCAAAAAATCTTTAATGACTTTTTCAATTGGCATCTTGGCTATGGTGCAACCAAGAAATAACGATGTTCCTACTGGGGGAGTACATAATCCTATTCCCAATCCAAGTATTAATATTATCCCAAAGTGATAAGGATCATATCCAATATTAGTTGCCACAGGGTAAAGTATTGGTGTAAGCAATATTATTAGTATTCCCATATCCATAAAACAGCCTAATATCAAAAGCAATACTATAATTAACAACATTAATATGGCCTTGTCACTAGTTAAAGAAATAAGAAAAGTCGTCAATTTTTGTGGAACCCTTAAATATGACAATACATAACTAAATGCGCTGGAAGTGGCTATGATAGCCATTACTGTAGCAAGTGATTGAAGACATCCATATATTCCATTAATAAACTTCTTAATAGTCATATTTCTGTATATACAAAATGTAATAAATAATGCATACACAGCTGCAATTCCAGCCGCTTCAGTGGCAGAACACACTCCACCTACTATTCCACCAATTATTACTACAATAGCACCCAATCCCAGAAATGCCTCTTTTATTACTTGTAAATTTTCTCTGAAAGACTTCTTTTCACTTACAGGATATTTTTTCTTGTATGCGATCAATACAGTAGGAATCATCAGACTTATCCCAAGTAATATTCCTGGTATATATCCAGTAATAAAAAGTCTACTAATGGATAGTCCGCTAGATGCAGCCACTGCATAATATATCATATTTTGACTAGGCGGAATAATAACACCTTGTACAGATGACGTAACAGTCACTGCTACACTATACCCTGGGTCATATCCTTCCTCTACCATTGCAGGTATTATCATGGCACCTATAGAAGATACATCTGCTGAAGAAGACCCAGATATTCCACCAAACAGCATGCTCACTAAAACGTTTACTATTGCAGTTCCACCGCGTATTCGACCTACTAGTATATTACATAATTTCATCAACCTTTCTGTTATTTGCCCATCAGTCATTATCTGAGCCATTATGATAAAGAAGGGTACAGACATGAAAGTAAAACTTCTCAGCCCAACAGCCATCCTTTGATAAAGATTAAAATACGGTATATTCAAGTATGTAGCTGTTACTACTGCGGATAATCCTAAGGAAAATGCAATGGGAATGCGTATTATCATAAAAAATATAAGCAATCCAAATAGCATCAAAATTCCAATATTTTCTGGCGACATTAGCTTCCCTCCTCTTCTTTGACTTTTTCTTTTTCTTTGTCTTTTGTAAAAACTCCTATAAAATTTACAATGCAGAAGAAGCACATCACCAAACCACCCATGAATAGAGGAGCAGATTGCCAACCTTGAGATATTCTAGAAGCAGGCATTTTTTTTCTCATTGAAATCATAAGAAGCTGATATCCGTATTTTGCCATAAGTCCAAAGAATATTGCTAGCAATCCATGACGAAGAGCATCTGCAATTTTTTTCATACTATAACTAAATTTTTCATATACCCCAGTAATAGCCACATGGGAATCTGTTGAAATATCTATTGACATGCATGTAAATCCAAACCATATTAAAAGGGTCAAAATAATCTCTTCAGACCATCCAAAAGGTTGGTTAAATACATATCTAAACAATACTTGAGCAAAATTTACTATAACCATCATTATGAGAAAAGTAACAGAAACTTTTTTTTGTATTGACACTATCCAATCTACAATCTTTCTCACTGCCTTCATTTTCGTCACCTTCCTAACGACCTAATTATTGCAAAGCTTCCATTTCTGATAGCATGTCCTTGTATTGAGGATATGCATCATATATAGATTTTACTGCCTCTTGGAATTCAGCTATATTTACATCATACACAATGGTCCCAGCCTCTTCCACAGCTTTTCTAGATTCATTTTGAAAATCTTGCATAGCTTGACGTTGCCATACTACAGCTTCTTCTGCCGATTCATTAATTGCTTTCTTTTGATCATCATTTAAATTATCCCATGTTCTTTTGCTAACTAACAATATTGCAGGTGGAGCCATATGTGCATCTAGAGTAAAATGTTTTGCCACTTCATAATGTCCAGATGTATAGTAGCTCACAAAGTCATTTTCTGCTCCATCAACAATTCCTGTTTGTAATCCTTGAAATACTTCCCCATAAGCCATAGGTGTAGCTCTAGCTCCTAATAATTCTATCATTCTTATTGCTGTTTCAGATTGTTGTACACGTATTTTGAGACCTCTCATGTCTTCTACAGAAGTTATTGGTTTAGTCGTAGTGTAGAAATTACGTGATCCAGCTTCCCAAAACTTCAATCCAATCATACCATAGTTTTCCAAAGACTTCATCACAGAGTCTCCTACTTTCCCATCTAGAACTCTATATTTATGTTCGGTGCTTGTAAACACATATGGTAGAGTAAATACCCCAACTTCATCTACAGTGGCTGCCAATGCTGAAGTATTCACTCTAGCAAAATCAAGTGTTCCCATTTCAATTTGCTCAATAGTAGAAGCTTCATCGCCCAATTGAGCATCTGTATATACTTCTATTTCTACTGATCCATTTGTTTTTTCTTTTACTAATTCTGCAAATTTTTCCATTCCCTCAGTAATTGGATTCCCTTTTGGTTGATTTTCTGCTAATTTTAATCTCAAAGTAGAACAATATAGAGTACCTGCTGTTAATGTTAATGATAATAACACCAATGCTAAACCTTTTTTCATAATTTTTCCTCCTTGAATTTTAACACATTCTCAAACTATCAAACCATCAAATTTCAGTCTTTATGGTTGTTTACAATTCTTTTTTTATAAACCTCCTCCACATCAACCTATACCATTTTTTTTGTTAATTTTCTACATTTTTATGTTAAACTTTGTTTTAGATATTTTTGCCATAGTTTCTTTATCTTATAAAAAAGATTTTGAGTGACTCATTTAAAAAATATTTAAAAACTAATACTTACAACACATCAGTAAAAAATTCCAAGTTATTTTTCAAAATTACAGATATTTGTACTTTCTTTTTCGGTAATATCGGTCTTTCACCTTTCACCAAATAATCAAACATAGTTTTCATTGCCATAAAACCTTTTTGATAAGGGTTCTTATATATTATTCCATCTAGCAAACCATTTTTTAATGCTTCTGCACTTTCAGGAAACAAATCACTTCCTACTATTTTCAAATTATTAATAATTCCAAGTTTGTGTGCAATCCTGCATAACGGAACAGTATTTCTTGCTCTTACTGAATATAATCCTACTATCTCTTTTCGTTCCTTTAATATTTTCGTTGTATTGCTATAAAATTCTTTTATATTTTCACCATCTTCTACTTCCAAAATATTGTAAGGCAAGTTATTTTCTCTGATAAAATCAGAAAATCCTTTTAGGTTATATGCATGGGATAGGGATTCTCTATCTCCAACAGCTATCAAAATTGTTCCTTCTCTTGGTTGCATTCCACATAAGAATTCTGCTCCCAACCTTCCTGTCATTAACTCTTGGGGAGAAATACAGCATAGATAATCCATCTTAGGAAATTCATTATCTATCAACAGTACAGAAATCCCCTTTGCAATAAATCTTTCCAGAGAATTCTTAATTGTATTGGTATTTTTTACTGGAACCACAATCAGACCATCTAATTTATCACCTTCTTTAGTATAAAGTAAGTCAAGTACTGCAAGTTGATTTTCTTCTGTATTTCCATCCATTCCACTAAAATACTTTGTCAATCGGCAATTGAAGGCTGCTACATCTTCTATCACATCATTACAACCTTTGAGAATGTGTGCATAATAGCCACCTGATGAGGCAGGACTAGCCATTACAATGGCTATTTTGGTGGGATTTTTTTTGAGAGATGATGCTAAATAATTTACTTCATACCCCATATTATTAGCAATATTCAATATCCTACTACGTACATTATCACTAATTCCTTCTTTATTATTAATTGCTCTGTGAATTGATGTGAGAGAATATCCTGATGCCTTAGATATATCCTTTAAAGTCACGCGCTTATCCAAAATTTTTCCACCTATTCTTTATTTATTTTCTAAAAATCTGTAAAAATGTTTTGACTTTTGATAAATTATAAGATAATATTATTTTAAGAAAACGTTAACGAAAACGTTTACTTATAAAAATTTATACCACAAAAATTTTTTACTGTCAATACTAATTGTTTTATAACATTATTTTCAAAAACAATTTTTGCGGTTTTCTCTTTTGGAGGTTGTTTTTATGAAAAAAAGGATTTTCACCAATGCTCAGATCATATTTGGACGTCAATTGATAGAAAATGGTTTTCTCGTTGCAGAAGAGGGAAAAATCATTGATATTGGAAGAAATAAAGCATTTATTGAAGAAGAAAATAGCGAGATAATCAATTGCCACAACAATTTTCTTTCTCCAGGATTTATTGACCTTCATTGTCATGGTGGTGGTGGACATGATTTTATGGATGGAAGTGTAGATGCAATAATTAAAGCTGCTAAGATGCATTTATCTCATGGTACTACTAGTATATATCCCACCACACTTACATCCACTGATGAAGAACTTTATACTTTTTTTGATAATTATGAAAATGCATTAAAAATAAAGGAGAACATGCCTAATCTTATGGGAATTCACCTAGAGGGCCCATATTTTTCACCATTGCAAAGTGGAGCTCAGCCACAATCACTAATGCAAAATCCTGTGGAAGAAAATTACTTAAAGCTTATTGATAAAGCTAATGGCAATATTGCCCGGTGGTCTTCTGCTCCCGAAATAGATGGAGCCTTAAAATTAGGCAGAAATTTGTCTAGATTGGGAATAATGGCATCTATAGCTCACAGCAATGCTACATACAAGGAAGTTCTACTCGCATTAGAAAGTGGATATTCCCATATCACCCACCTTTATTCTGGAATGTCTACCATTTCCAAAAAAGATGGATATAGAATCTTAGGAGTAGTAGAAAGCGCTTTTTTATTGGATGAGCTTACTGTAGAAATAATTGCTGATGGTCATCATCTTCCTACTGAATTGCTACAACTCATAATCAAAACAAAATCCAATGATTCTATCTGCTTAGTCACAGACAGCATGAGAGGGGCTGGAATGCCAGAAGGTCCATCAATATTAGGCAGCTTGTCCAATGGACAACATGTAATCATAGAAAATGGAGTTGCTAAAATGCCAGACAGAACAGCCTTTGCTGGTAGTGTTGCTACCACTGATAGGTTAGTGAGGGTAATGGTCAAAGATGTAGGAATGAAAATTGTAGATGCAGTAAAACTCATGAGTACCAATCCTGCCAAATTTATGAATATCCATGATAAAAAAGGGACCATTGCAATAGGAAAAGATGCAGATTTACTTATCTTTGATGAAGATATAAATATAAAGAATATATTTATAGGTGGAAAAAAAGTTAACATATGAAAGCTATATTAAAATTTTAAGGAGGAAGCAAATGAAGATTAGTATCAACAAAACTCCTGAGGAACTTGGGAAAAAAGCAGCAAAGAAGATTGCAAAACATCTTAACAAGGCAATCAATGCTCATGGAGAGGCAAATCTTTTATTATCCACAGGAGCATCACAATTTCAAGTAATAGCCAACTTAGTAGAAGCTGATGTCGACTGGACAAAGGTTTCAATGTTTCATTTGGATGAATATGTAAATTTGCCAGAGACTCACATAGCAAGCTTTAGAAAGTATCTAAAAGAACGGTTTGTTAGTCATGTTTCTCTGAAAAAAGCCTATTTTATCAGTGGAGAAGGGGACGTTGAAGCTAATATAAAAGAATTATCATCTATTTTAAGAAAAACTACAATACATGTGGGAGTTATTGGTATAGGAGAAAATGGACATGTGGCATTCAACGACCCTCCTGCAGATTTTGATACTGATGAACCCATCAAAATTGTGGAATTAGACGAAAAATGTAAAATGCAACAAGTGAGAGAAGGGTGGTTTAATTCAATAGATGAAGTTCCTACACAAGCTGTTACAATGTGCATCAAACAGATATTATCATCACAAGTTATTGTTTCTTGTGTTCCACATAGTGTAAAAGCTCAAGCAATTAAAGATACCCTGTCTCAGAGTATAAATCCCAATGTTCCAGCCACTATTTTAAAAACTCATCCAAATTGGCACTTATACCTAGATGCTGAGTCAGCTAAAACATTTTTTACATTTTAATTTTGTACTTTTTTAATAAACTAAAAATGGGCATCAATGAAAAATATTATACAACCAATTTTTTATACAGAAGAACAAGAACAGAAAAAGGGAAAACTTTAAAAAGTTTTCCCTTTTGTTTTTATAATACATTTTTATGATTTAGATGAAAAGTTCAACCTAAAACATATTACATAATCCATCTAGTCTAATAGTGGGTACAGTTAGTTAGAACACTGATATTTTCTTTTTAGCCTTGGTGTAATTTTATTTCTAAAATCATGACTTTTTTATTTATAAAATCATTTTCCTGAAACAATATCTTAGTGACACATAAAAACATTATTAGGTGGTGATTTTATGACTGATTATTCTATTTAAATTCCTTTTGATTTTGAAATTTCATGTTCCAATTCACATGATTTTGGATTATTTCCTTATTTTTTAATAATTTAGGTACTTCCAATATTTCTTTCAATTATAATAAAACTGGGAAACCTTCTATTTCTAATATTGCATTAATTGAAAATGGTATTATTAATTACATAATATCATAAAAATGCTAATAAATCAATATATCTGGATGGGGACTATAGAGAGGAATGCATTGGTAATACACAGATATTCAAAATTATATAGAAAAATATTAAGAGATTATTATAGGAAAGTGATTTACTGTACAACCACCACTTGCCAAAGAACCATATTTGTAAACTTCAAAAAAAATCGAGATGGCTAGTCTCGATTTTTTTCATCAGGTGGCTAATCTGATTAATATTTAAAATTTTGTTATGTTCATTTTTAGTTTTGATATTTCTAGAATTAGTTATTCTAGTACAACTCTGTTTTAATAAATACTTTTGATTAATTCTCTTTTAATTCATTTGTTGACTTTGTTATTTAGATAACCATTAAAAGTTTTGCCAAATTTTTACTTTTACTCCTGTTTTCGTTCCCTTACCAACAAAAACATTTTAAATTTTTTAAATAAATTTTGTACCAATTTTTTGTTAAGTTCATAATTTTTCATTACTTCTTTTACTTTTTCTTTACTTTTTTCATTCTTTTTAATACTCTTTAATTCCTTGCTTATCTAGCATTCCATTTTTAGTTGTCCTATTTTTCTAGAACGGCTGGCTCTATACTAAATATATATCATATATTTCCATATTTTGCAAGGGATTTTTTTATTTTTAGAAACTTTTTTTCAAAATATTTTCTAAATATTTTTCACTATGCTTCGAAATAGAAGTTTTTCCAACATTACTGGTTTACAAAACAAATGGATTTAATCTGTTATTTTTTAGGAGATCACCTTAAATATCCTAATTATCATAGTAGTAAATTTTTATGCTTTTTGATTTTGGTTATTTATTTTTAAGCTTCTTTAAAAAACTACAAAATATAATGAAGTGTAACTTCCAAGGCTACCTAAAAACTATCAAAACTTTTTTTACTCATTAAAAAAGAAAAAATTTAACTCAACTTTTCTTCTTTAGTGATGGGAAGCTGTTACGCAGCTAATTTTAGATTTCAAATACCAGACCATTGATGCTGCCATCAACATCTACAAAATAATTTTTTATATTCCCCTTCTCATGATAGATTATTATTTTGTCCTCATCAAGATAAGGAACAGGATTTATTCTTAGTATTCTACTTTTGAATACATATGTTCTCCCCTCAAACTCTCTATAAGAACATAGCAAATATTGAGTGGAATGACCATTTATTCGCACATTGGAATATTCAAGTCCTGTCACTTCTCCTATTAAGCGAACTCCATTATTTTTCAGCCATTTTTCATTTTTTCTTGCTCTTTTGTTCCGACTATAGAAAGTGCCACCTATTATCATCAATATTGCTCCAACTCCTCCAAAAGTCAGTAAAAATATCAAACGAAAATTCCCAAGAGTTTCAGCTGTAGGTGGCTGTGGAACGCCATTGACACTTACAGTTACACCATCAGGAGATATTGGTATGAATTGGAGTACCAATGCAACACTACTAAAAATACCCCCAAGCAGGAGTAATACAGTCCCAGCAACTGAAAAATTATACAAGAAGCTTTTTTGTTTTTTGTTATTATGTCTCATACAATAAAATTCCTTTCTTAAATCAAAATATAGCACAATAAACTTTACATTAAATTATTTTCTATTTATTAAATTAAAAGTTTTTGCTTTTTTATTATCTCTCCCAATTCCTTTTCAACAATTTCTTTTATGCTTTCAGCAATTGTTTTAGCAGTATTAATTTTCATTCCAATATTTTCTGCAACTTTTAGTATGTCACTCATATTAGGATTGCGTCCATTACCATTTACTGTGGTGGCATGCTCCCCATTGATAGAATAGCTGTAGGTCAAATCGTAAGCTGGGGAAATTTCCCATTTTTTTGATTCATCATCATAAAGAAATGAAAAATTTTTGGAGTGATCATCTCTATTATGTGCAAAAACATTAAAACACATTAATCTATACATTTTTTCAACCTCTTCATAACTATTGGTCAATTTTAAAGTAAGTTTCATTAATATATTATAATCAAGATTTGGAAGTCTGTGAGAGGTCTCAAGCAAAGCACTAACTGAAATCATATGTCTTCTTTTTTCACCAACAGAACTTTTTTTCCTATCAAATCTTTCAACCCCAAAATACCCTGATGAAATTTTGGAAGAAAATAATTTTGTCTCTGGCACTATAATCCCACAAGATCTGGCACATAAAGAATACCTATATTCTATTTCCCCAATATTTTTGGGATCATATGCTGAAGGAAATTTTATTATCCATTCATTATTATCTATTTTGGTGAGAATTTTTGGTCTTGCTCCACCTGAAGACCCACCAAGCAAAAAAAGTCTATCTAAGTCATCAGAATAATTTGTCTTCAATATTTTCTGACAAGCAGTAGCTAATTCATCATAATCTATAGGTCTTTCTTTTATCACAAAATTATACTCTGGTCTATAGGACAAAGCACCCATTCCTGAGTTTCCAACAATGGCAAGTCTATTTAAGGTAGTAACCTCTTTTGGATTTATATTCCTGCTATTTAGCATTCTGTCGACTAATAATCTACCCCAGCCATCAGGAAGACTATCTGAAAATACTCCAAATAACCCATCAAATGGATCTATTTTGGGAGTAAAAACTTTTTTTATTAGTGGTAAACTAAATGGACTGATGGAAAACCCATCTATTTTCCATTTATCATCATATTCAAAAGCCACAATGCTACTTGGCAAAGCAGCTAGAGTTCCGACTTTCAGATTATTATAAAATACTTGCAATGATTTAATATTTTCCATTGATAATCTCCTCTATTGAATTATATTCGTGTTGCTTAAATAATCCTAGAAGTTCATCTTCACAATTTAAAATAATTGCAATTCTCACCAAAGAAGCCAAAGAAATTTCGCCAGTATTTTCAAAGTGTTTGATTGAAGCAAAACTCACCCCAGATTTTTTGGCAAACTCTTCTTGAGTCAACTTTAGTTCTTTTCTCTTTTTTCTGATATTTCTTGATATTTCTATCTGAATTTCTTTTGGTGTTCGTGCATTTAAAAAATTATATTCCATAGATAATATATTAGCTAATATATAGAAAAAAGTCAATAGATAGATTAAATAATATATATTTTTTATAAAACATCAAAAATTTAATTTCTGCTGCTCAAAGCCTTTTTCTTTTCTATAATTTATATCTTCTATAATATCTCGTAATAACTCATTGTTCTCTTCAAGTTTAATGTTTGTTGTCTCAAGATTTCTAATAATTTTTTTTATACCTAAAATCCATTTTAACAAAAATATGCTTATAATTACTATAACAAATATAATAATTAAAACAACTGCCAAAGTCACAAAATCACTATTTGCCACCTCATAACTTGTAGATTCCATAAAAATCATTTCCCCCTTTATCTGTGCTTCTTTATAAACTATGTGTAATTATAACACTAAAAATAAAAAAAATAAAGGTTTTAACTAAATTTCTTTAATTGACATTATCCATCTAAATATAGTAAAATTAGATGATAATTTGTTTTAAAGGGGTGGGGGTTGTGCAAAATAATAAAGTATTAAAAAGGATTCGTTATGCCTTAAAATACCGAGATAAAAAAATGAAAAAAATATTTGCCCTTGGGGGACTTGATTTATCTTTGAACGAAATTAATGGCCTTTTAGTAAATGAAAGTGATCCAACATATAAAAATTGCTCAAATAAACACCTTCATTGCTTTTTGAATGGCCTCATTTTTTTTAATAGAAGTTGCGAGGGGGAAACACTCTCAGAACCTCCTTTTATCAAAATTTCTAAACACAACGCTAATAATTTAGTTATAAAAAAATTAAATATAGCCTTCAAATTCTCTCAAGAAGAAATTATTCATATATTCAACCTTGGGGAATTACCTGTTACGACTACAGAAGTCAATGGGATTTTCAGGGGTGAGAAGAGTAAGATGTATAGGGAGTGTGGTGACAAATATATTAGAAAATTTTTAAAAGGCCTTGCTATACTCTTACGAAGTAAGGCCAAAGCAGAGGAGTTGCTATGAACTTTATTTTTATTGTGATGATAGTTCTCACCTTTGATTGTTTTTCTTTTTTCAATAGTGATGGCAAATATAAAGAGCATATCAATTTTAAACATTATATACAATGTTTGAAAATGCCTATTTATCAAAAGATTTTATTTATTAAAATCGCAATTATTTTATTTATTGTTACTTTTATTAGAATTATTGTGCGATAGTTTTTAGGATTTTGGGAGGAATAATGCTGGAGTATGCAGATAGTGTTTTTAAGCAAGACATTGAATCTGAATTTAATTATAAGAAAAACGTCAACGGAAAAAATTCTGGAAGCAGGAGAATCTCCGTTGTTGGTCGTGTTAATAATCCTGATGAATATGGTATTATGGAAGACGCTACATTGGATGATATTATAAAATTAGCTGGGGGAATAAAAAATAAAAGGCCATTTAAGGCTGCTCAAGTTGGAGTTCCCTTTGGTGGTTTTTTGACTAGCAAAAATCTTAATCAAAACTTTGATTTTTCTTCCTTTGAAAGTAATGTTGAGAAGACAATTATTATATTATCTGATGAAAACTGCATTGTGGCCTTTTCTAGGTTTTATATAGAATTTATACTAGGCAAACTTTTAGAAAACGAAGCAATGGAGTATATGGAGATAAAACCTCAATTGGATAGACTTCTTCGTAATCTTGATCGTATTTCCAAAGGCAGAGCAACCATGAGGGATGTTTATCTTTTGAGATTTATATCAGAAGAAATAAAAACTAAGCTAAAACAGAAGCATAATCTGATTTTGGGAGTCATAGAAAATTTTTATGATGAAATAGAAGAGCATATAGAAGAGCATCGTTGCAGAGCTGGTAAATGCATTCAACTACTGGAATTTAGAATTACCAGTAAGTGTATAGGCTGTACTGCCTGTGTAAGAGTTTGTCCTGTCAATTGTATCTCTGGAAAATCAAAAGAACAACATATTTTAGACAGTAGTATTTGTACTCACTGTGGTCAATGTGTAAGTGTCTGTCCTGTAGGAGCTATTTTTGAGGGAGATCATACTATCAAATTATTAAATGATCTTCTGACTCCTAACAAAACAGTCATTGCACAAATTGCTCCAGCTGTAAGAGTGGCCATTGGCGAATCTTTTGGGTTTTTACCTGGAGAGAATCTCGAAAAAAAGCTAGTCACTGCCCTAAAACAGTTAGGATTTGATTATGTCTTTGATACATCTTGGGCTGCCGATGTAACTGTAGTAGAGGAGGCAACAGAACTTCAAGAGCGCCTTGAGAAATTTTATAGAGATGAAGATGTGAGATTACCTATTCTGACTTCTTGCTGTCCTGCTTGGGTAAAATTTATAGAACAATTTTATCCAGATATGGTGGATGTTCCATCCACAGTGAAATCTCCAATGCAAATTTTTTCTACACTTATAAAAGATATTTGGGCAAAAGAAAAAGGAATTAAGAGAAAAAATATTGCCTCTGTTGCTATTATGCCCTGTCTTGCCAAAAAATACGAAGCTGCAAGACCAGAATTTTCCAGGGGAGATATTTATGACACAGATTATGTGATTTCCACTAGGGAGCTAATAAGAGTATTAAAAGATCACAAAATAGATCTTAAAGAACTACAAGATAGCGAATTTGACAATCCCTTTGGTGCTTATTCAGGAGCTGGGATTATCTTTGGACGTACTGGTGGAGTCATTGAGGGTGTTATTAGAACTGCTTTGGAAAATATTTCTGGTGAAAAATTAAAGAATTTGGAATTTAAAGAGCTACGTGGTTGGGAAGGTTTTAGGATAGCTGAAATTGTCGTAGGTCACATTGAACTTCGTATTGGCATTGCCCATGGATTAGAAGAAGCAGCCAAGATGTTGGATAAGATAAGAGCTGGTGAAGAGTTTTTCCATGCTATAGAAATCATGGCCTGCAAAGGTGGGTGTATTGGTGGTGGTGGTCAACCCAAAGCCACCAAAAAACAAGATACTTTGGAAAAGAGAGCTGAGGGCTTAAATAGTATTGATAGGTCTATGGAAATAAGATGTTCCCATGATAATCCCTTTGTAAAATTAATCTATGAAAAATATTTAGATTATCCATGTAGTCACAAAGCTCATGAACTGATTCATACAAGATATTTTCCAAAAATAAAAAGAGTGATTAATTAAAAAGAGAAAATTTGCAGCAACTTTTCATTTTTACTGCTGGCTTCCTAGCCAGCAAGAGGGTGGAGCCTACGGCACGCTTCGTGAGGGAAACCCCCACACCCCTTAGATAGTGAACTGTGAATATTTATGTTTTTATTTTTGTTAGCCTTTATTTACTTTTTTCTTCAGTATACCGTAAGTCCACAAAAAAGTATATAAAAGTTAGTAGTTACATGAATAAGTATTTGATTTTCACTGCTGGCTTCCTAGCCAGCAAGAGGGGGAGCATGCGGCACGCTTCGTGGGGGAAATCCCCACACCCCTTATGAATAACATGTAAATATTTATATATTTCTTTTGAGAACTCATCAAACTATTAATTTTTCAGCAGTCTCTCTAAATTTCTTTTGCTACATCTATCCAACGTTTATTTTTTGAATATTTTTCTAAATCTGGCAGACTTAATTCTATGGCACTGTTACTGCTCCCACAAGCTGGAAAAACTGTTTCATATTTCTTTAGAGATTCATCAAAGTATATTGGAATCTCATCAGGAATTGCAAAAGGACACACTCCACCAACCATATGCCCCACTATTTCTGCGACTTCTGCTGATGGAAGCATTTTTGCTTTCATTGAAAAAGTCTTTTTAAACTTACCATTATCGATTTTTACATCACCAGAGGTTACTATCAAAAAACAACCTCCATCTTTATCTTGAAAAGATAAGGTTTTAGCTATTCTACCTGGAGCCACATCCAAAGCCTTAGCGGCCATTTCCACTGTTGCACTGGAAACATCAAATTCTTTTATTTTTTCTTCTAAACCAAATTCTTTAAAGTACTTTCTTACTTTTTCTATGGACATGTCTACACCTCTGAATGAATTTTTTTATTTTTAATTAAAACTTAATTTTTCTATACCTTTCTATTTTAGAGTAATGCAACTGCTATTTCTGCTACTCTTGACCTCTCCCCTTTTTGTAATGTAATGTGACCCACTATATCTTGTCCTTTTAATCTATCTGCCAAATATGTAAGTCCATTGGTGCTAGCATCCAAATAAGGATTATCTATCTGTTGGGGGTCTCCAGTAAATACAATCTTAGTATCTTCTCCAACCCTTGTGATTATCGTCTTGATTTCCAAAGGAGTCAGATTTTGAGCCTCATCTATTATTATATATCCCCTAGGAATGCTCCTTCCTCTTATGTAAGTAAGAGGTTCTATTTTCAAAATCCCCATGGATTCCAGAGTTTCCACTACTTTTTCTCCAGCCCTTTCATCTCTTGATTCGCACAAAAAATCTATATTATCAAAAATAGGTTGCATCCAAGGTCGAAGTTTTTCTTTTTCATCTCCTGGCAAATATCCCAAGTCTTTTCCCATAGGAACTATTGGCCTTGCTATTAATAATTTTTTGTATTTTCTTCTCTCTACTACCTGCTCCAACCCAGTTGCCACTGCGAGCAAAGTCTTACCTGTCCCAGCTCCTCCTACCAATGTGACTACTTTTATGTTATCATCCAAGAGTAAATCCATAGCAAATCTTTGTTCGTCATTTCTGGCACGAAGTCCCCAAACTGAAGAGTCTCCCAAGAGAAATTTTCTGATTTTTCCATTTTCATAACGACCTGTGAATGTTTTATTTCCTACATTTAGTTTGAAAAAAGAATTGACCAACGGAATCATTCCACCTAAATTCAGTTCTTCTAAGGATATACTTCCATATTTATCATATCTTCCAGCTTGTTCTCCACTAATTTCTGTTACATAAAAACCATCATACAACTCGCTGTAATCTACTTTGTCTGTTATGTAGTCCTGTACTTCAATATCAAGGGCATCAGCCTTTATTCGCATATTTATGTCCTTTGTGACTACTATTATTCTTCTATCTGGGTTATCTTCAATAATACTCAAAGTGGCAGCCAGAATATAATTATCTACCACATCTTTTCTAAAGGCCTCTGGTAGCTTTGAGAAATCATTTTTTATTTCCACACGAAAAAGTATATCATTTTCCAAAAGAACACCTTTGGCCATTTGCCCCTGTTTTCTTATTTTATCCAAAACTCTTGATACCATTCTAGCTTGAATTGCACTATTTTGATTTCTTTTTAATTTGTCTATCTCTTCTAGCACAAATATAGGTAATACCACATCATTTCCTCTGAAATTCCTGATACAATAGGGGTCATGTATCAATACGTTGGTATCTAGTACAAATATTTTTCTCATTCTTCGCTCCTTTGATTTGGCTTTGGTGGAATATTTTCTAGTTATTTGTATTTTTGAGTTGTTCCTTCAGTATGGAGAGAGCAGCTATTGTACCATCGTTAGTTGCTGTGGTTACTTGCCTTACCTCTTTGGCTCTTATATCACCTATGGCATAGACATTTTTTACATTGGTTTTCATTGACCCATCAGTGATTATAAAGCCTTTGTCATCTAATTTGAAATACCCACCATAAAGCTCTGTATTATTTTTGGTGCCAAGATATAAAAATACAAAATCTGCTGGATATTCTGCAGATACAACTTGATCCTTTTGGGATATATCTACCAATACCTTTTCTACATATTCAGATCCTATTACTTCTTTTAGATTAGCATTGGGGATTATTTCTATATTGCTGGATTTTATTGCAGCAAGGGTATTATCTTCAGAAATTAGCTTTTCATCAGGCACTAGTATTTTGATGTTTTTGGCAAATTGAGTAAGAAATAACCCTTCTTCTCCAACTTCTTCCCCTTGACCAACTAATATAACATTTAAATTTTTGGTAAAAGCCCCATCACAAGTGGCACAATAAGAAACACCACTTCCTATAAATTCTTTTTCCCCTTTGACTTTTTTGGCATTTTGAAAATTTCCACTTGCAATGACCACAAATTTCCCTTGAAAATTTCCAAGGGAAGTTTTAACTATATTATTTTTTCCATTATTATCTTCATTAAAACCATCTTCATTAAATTCAAAATCCAATACTGTTGCATTTTGAAAATTCACATTAAATTTTTTGCAGTGCTCCTTCATCAGAAAGTATAAATCTGTTCCCTTCACTCCTTGAGGAAATCCTGGATAATTGTCCACAAAATGAGCCTTTTGAAGACTTCCTTCCCCTTCCTTTTCTATTATCAGGGTTTTTAAGTTAGAACGACTTGCATACAATCCACAAGTGAGACCTGCAGGACCTCCACCTACTACTATCACATCATATATATTATCAGTCACCAATTTCACCTTCTTTATTTATATAATCAAAATTTATAATTCTTAAATAATACCAATTCTTTTTAAGAAAATTTTCTCATTTTTAATTGTGGTACTGTTTGTGTGACCACTTAGTACTATTGTTTCTGGGGGTAACATTTCAACCAGTTTTTTGAGACTTAGAAACAATTCATCACCATTTGCTGTGGGTAAATCATATCTTCCAAAGCTATTATGAAACATTGTATCACCAGAAATCAAAATATTGGACTCCTCAGAATAAAAGCATTTGGAACCTTTGGTATGTCCTGGTGTATCAATTACCCTAAATTCCCCTATCATATCACCCTCTTTCACAGTATGATAATTTCCTGTGTAAATAAATGGTTGGGCTAACATATAACTAGTCAAATTATAATTAGTATTGGTTAAAAATTCTTCTTCTTCCTTACCTATATATAACTCTGCTTCTCTATGGTTTGCTAATACTTCCTTCACTCCATCTATATGATCCCCGTGTCCATGGGTTAATATCATATATTTTAGGGTTATATTATTTTCTTTTATAAAAGTTTCTAATTTATTAATATTTTTCCCACCTACATCAAATAAATAACCAATTTTGTCATCACTCCATACTAAGTATGAATTGGTCATCATTTGACCAAATTGGAATACTTTTACTTTTAGCATATTTTCCTCCATTACAAAAATTTTTTCTTGAATTAATCTTTATTTTGTTATAAACTATACTCTGATTGATAATACTTACATAATCACAAAAAACCTAACATATTAAGGAGATAACAAATCATGAATATTGTTCTATTAAATCCCGAAATACCCTACAATACTGGCAATATTGGTAGAACTTGTGTACTAACCAATACTAAACTACATCTTATTAAACCACTGGGATTTTCTTTAGATGAAAAAAGTGTAATGCGAGCTGGTCTTGACTACTGGCATTTGGTAGATTTAGAACTTTGGAATTCCTATGAAGATTTTATTAATAATAATCCCAACATAAATATATACTTTGCCACTACCAAAACCAATCACAAATATACAGATATTTCTTTTAAAGAAGATGATTATGTTATGTTTGGACCAGAATCTAGTGGTATTCCCCAGAATATTTTGGATGAAAATAAAAAAAAATCTATCACCATACCAATGATTAATATGGGACGTTCCCTCAATCTTTCAAATTCAGTCTCTATTGTCCTGTATGAAGCTTTGAGGCAGCTTAATTTTGAATTTTAATAATTATTTAGTTTTAATTATTATTTTTTTATAATAAAAAAATATAGCTAGTTACAAAAAAGTGGACTTAGTAAAGGTCCACTTTGTTTTTATTATACAATACAAAAGTCTATATTGGAAAAATGATTGTCTAGCTCTTTGTAATTTTCCTTAAGATAATCCATAGATTTAATTACCTCATCTGGTGCGTTCAATAAACAAATCCTCTTAAAAAAATTATTTCCACATTCCTTTGACATTTTCACAAAAAATATGTATAAAAAATTTATAGTAACACCCTTTACTCCTGAAAAATCAATACTTACAGTATTTCCTAACTTTATTTTGCTGGATACAACAGAAGCAAATTCAATAGCTTTTTTGGGAGATGCTAAAACCAAAGTTTCTAAAATATTAGTTAATACAAGTTTCATAAAAAGCCCTCCTAATTTAAGTATTTTTTAACTTATATTCAACACATTCAACTTAATCATTTGCCCCACTCAATGTAACTTGATGCAATATATTATACCTTATTTATCATGGGACTGTCAATTGATTTTATTGAGTGGAAGTCCGTTTTGTAGCAACTCCATTCTCATCATAATGATCCCAAACACCATAAGCTTGACCATTTCTCATTTGACCACGCATTTTTATTTTTCCATTGGTATGATAAAGTATGTATTGCCCATTATCCTTTCCATTAAGATAAGTAGTTTCCATTATTTTTTTGCCATCCTCTTGATAGATAGTGTATTTTCCATTCAATCTTCCTTCAGACCAGTTTTCAATGGATTTTATTGATCCACTGGGATGGAATTTAATCCATTTACCATGAGGTCGCCCATCAAGATAATAATGTCTATCCTTCATGTCTTTCATTTTGCCAGTAAAGGGAGTTCCATCTGCTATGTGATATATTACTCCATTTACATCACGAGTCTCATTTCTGTACACTTCTCTTGCTCGCACTGCTCCAATACTTGCCATTGATAATATAAATATTAAAATTACTGTTATCTTTTTCTTCATTTTCTTTTATCACCCGTCTATATTTTACAAATTATCTGGAAAAATTGCAATATAAATTTTAAGAAAATTTTTCTATCACTCAATTAATAGAATTTTTGCAATATTTCTTTTTTTCAACCCACAAAATCTCTTGTTTGTGGTTCCCAATTTTAAAAGTTTTATTTTTTTTGGTTGTTTTTTGGGAACAAAAATAATATAATTTACAAATGAGATTTCATAATTTTCTGCTAAAATATTCCAATGTCTCAACAAAATTTTTTTGGAGGTAATATGAGTTTAAACGTTGTAAAAAGTCCCAAGAAAAAGTATGATAAAACCTTGGTTCTTCTGGAAGAAGGAAAAATTAAAACTCAAAACATTCTTTCTGATGGTGATAAATTACTTTTTGATGCCCTTGCAAAAGAGAAAAACTTTTCTGGCAAAAAAGGTGAAATTTTGGAATTTGCCTCGCTAGATGGTAAAACTTTATCCCAATTTATTTTTTTGGGACTTGGAAAGGAAAAGGAATTAACCAGAGAAAGCTTGAAAAAAAATCTATTTACTGCTATGAAATCTCTAAAGGGAAGTATTCTTTTGGAAAGCACCAACAAAAATTTCATAGATTATGATCTAATTGGCGAATTAGTGGAGCATACTAACTATTTCTTTGATAAGTATTACACTAAAGATAAAAAAGAAGAAGATACCAAATCGCTAGAGCTAGATATTGTCGCTGAAAAAAGTATTCCTAAGTTAATTGAGGGTGTAGAATTAGGAAAAATCACTAATATCGTAAGAAATCTTGTAAATGAGCCTTCCAATGTTATGACTCCGCAATTTCTTGGTGAAAATGCCAAAATTCTTGGTAAAGAATATGGAGTTACAGTAAAGGTTTATGATGAAAAAGAAATAGAAAAATTGAAAATGGGTGCATTTTTGGCTGTAGCCCGTGCCTCTGCCAATAGGCCAAAATTAATAGTGATGAAGTATAATGGAGATCCAAAATCTAAGAAAAATATTGCCTTGATTGGAAAAGGACTATGTTATGACTCTGGTGGTCTTTCTATTAAACCTACAGATGGTATGCTGACTATGCATAGTGATATGACAGGTGGCGCTACTGTAATAGGCGCTATATGTGCTTTGGCCAAAATGAAAATCAAAAAAAATGTAACTGCCATTGTAGCAGCTTGTGAAAATTCCATTAGTGGTGATGCTTACAAACCTGGTGATGTCATTACTACTATGTCTGGCAAGACTGTTGAAATTACCAATACTGATGCTGAAGGAAGAGTTACCCTTGCAGATGCTCTAACATATGCAATCAAAAAAGAAAAGGCTGACGAAATAATTGATGTAGCCACTCTCACTGGAGCAATAATTATAGCTCTTGGGGAAAACATCACTGGGGCTTTTACCAACAATCTAGATAATTATAAAAAATTAGAAAAAGCTGGGGTAAAATGGGGAGAAAAATATTGGCATATGCCAACAGATCCAGAATACAGAGAACTTATCAATTCTCATATTGCTGATATCAAAAATAGTGCTGGAAAAAATGGTAGTTCAATCACTGCTGCCAAATTTTTGGAAGAATTTGTGGAAAATACCCCTTGGATACATTTGGATATTGCTGGTACATCTTTTTCTAGAGGGTCAGGCAAATATTATAAAAAAGGGGCTACTGGAATTGCACTCAAAACACTGTATGAATATGTAAAAAACAATTAGTTTTTTCCAATAAATACACATTTTTTACCAAATAATATTATGAAAATATTGTCCCTATAATTGATACTCACTAATACCATAAAGAACGGGTCTTTAATAACGTGAGCTTTCACCATAATGTTAGATATTTTTAAATTTCTATTGATTTTTAGTAGTATTGTGGTATAATATGTTTGTCAAAAATACATTGTTTTTACATGTAACTGAAAATTTTATTTTAATTTTACAAGGAGAAGTAATTTTATGAGAAAAAAACTTATATTAATTGGGGCTTTGGTATTGGCATTTACCTTAGTCTCTTGTGGTAAAAAAGAAGAACCTAAAGCAGAAGAAGTCAAAGGAGAAGTAACTCAAGTCCAAGAAACAGTTGAGGAAAAGGTAGAAGAAGTAGCCGAAGAAGCAGTTGAAGAAGAACCAACAGAAGAAGCAGTTGAAGAAGAACCAACAGAAGAAGTGGTTGAAGAAGAAAGTCCTGAAGAGGCTGAAACCGCTACTATAGTGTCAGACGCAGTTGATGCTGTGGCCAAATACAAAGAAGAAATAGAAGGGATTCTTTCCCAATTTTCTGAAATAACTAGCGAATATGCTGCTAACCCTATGGATGCCTCTGTTCTAACTAGCTTATCTGAAAAAGCTAAGCCAATATTAGCTCAGCTGGCAAATGTAGAAGCACCTGATAGCCTGAAAGATACTCAAACTAAACTTGTATCTGGTGCCCAAGCTTATTCTGATCTATTTGAACTACAAGGAAACGCTCTTTCAAATCCAGCTGCAGCTCTGGAGAATGCTTCAAAATTAATGGATCTTCAATCTAAATTGGGATTATTTGCTGAAGCTCTTCAAGAGATTTATGCTGCTGAATAATTTTACACAAATTTTTAATTGATTATAATATCTGATATATTATATTTTATCTATATCTAG